>Ga0256841_1001606_pt1 | contig 19061 bp, 13 predicted proteins | sample 356308metaG_FD_185971 | JGI IMG/M metagenome (GOLD analysis project Ga0256841, IMG submission 185971) | Hydrothermal vent microbial communities from Mid Atlantic Ridge, Atlantic Ocean - 356-308 | ecosystem: Environmental > Aquatic > Marine > Hydrothermal vents | place: Atlantic Ocean: Mid... | reverse complement strand
CAATTATAAGCATCATAATATTCAGGGTTAATTAATAATTTTTATGGAAGTATTTGATTACCTGAGTTCAGAATATTTACCCAATCATAAAATGGAGCTGCTATTGGAACTGCAGTAATTTTACCTCCGAAACCCATGTAACGAATTGCAAATGAATTTATACCCGTGGGTTTTATTTCTTTCAGTAAATTATAATTTAAACTAATTTTAATTTGTTTTGCAAAATTTACGGTTTTTTTAATCAATTTCTCATGAAGTTTTTTTTGTGCAAGTTCGGTTTTAAGTGAATTTTTAATTTCTGAAAAAGATTTGGACGGAGGTTCAATGGTTTCTTTCTTTTTAGCAATAAGTTTAAATATAGAGTACCCTTTTTTTGTTTTTAGAGGTCCATAAACTTCGCCGATATTCATTTGGGAAGCGATTTTTCCAATTTTACCGTATGCAAACTCTGGAAACCAACCAAGCACACCTTTATTCTTTTTTGCTAATGGTAATATAGAATATTTTACGGCCAATTCACGAATATCTTTTCCCCTTTTAACTTGATTATAAATCATATTTGCAGTTTGCAAATCTTTTACTAAAATATGAACAATCTTTATTAGCATAGGTGTTTTTTCAGGTTGATATTTCTGATAATAATATTCTTTTAACTTTTTATTAGTAATTTTTACTGTATCAGTCAGTTGCGATTTTAATGCTTGTGCAAGGTAGTAGTCTTTCCACATCTGAACTTCTCTTTTAACACTTGGTAATAAATTTAATCCTCGTTTGTAACCTTCACGCGCTAAAAGTTCATCTTCAATATACTTTTGAACTTTTTTATTCAAACGTTCTGTAATAATTTTAGAATCAACTTTTTCCACAGCGAAATCATTAAATATCAAATCTCTAAGAAATTGCTCTAATGTTATAGGCTGTTTCTTAAATAAAATAAAATTCATATTTAATGAATCGGTTCCAAATGCTTTCTCAAAACTTAGTATATCTTGGATTTCAAGATGAAAAAGTTCACCATGTGTTGAATTTGAAACTTGTTTTTTATCGCGCAAATGATAAATTATTTTGCTTAACAGGCTTTTAAAGAGATGAGAATTAACATTCACTTTTCGTTTATTAAAAAAGTTTATATAAAATGCGTTATATAATTTTTTTTCCTTATTATGGCGTATTACTTTTCTAACAATATTTTCATTACTCAGTCGGTCATTTGCAGAACCGAAAACTTGCTTTATTTTGTCATCAAGTTTGAATATATACCAACCGTCAGGTGTAAGCATAGGTTTTGAATATTGTCCTATATCCAATTTGTAAATAGAATCTTCAACCTCCTCAAGCATTTGTCCGTAACTAACTTCTATTGGCTTTAGTTGTTCCTTGTATTCTTTTCTGTAAACAAGGATTGAATCGAATGGGAATCCAGTATTAAGGAGATTATACAATCTATAGATTTCATCCTTACTATTACTGAATAAAAAATTAACTTTCAACTTGTAGGAGTTTTTGAGTAATCCTTCTTCTAATTCCTTTTTAGAAATTTTAACTTTATTTTTTATTGATTGACGATATAGTGCGTCTCTTACAAACATCTTTTCAATATTCCGTATTGCAGTCTTAACTGCATTACTCCTATCAAGACCCTCATTTTCAGCTTCCAACGCCCAAAGCTTTTCTGCTATAAGAGTATAAAGAAATTTTAATTTTACGGAATAGTTATCTCCTTTTGTTTGTAATCCGAAATGTGGATTAAGCTCAAATCTTTCCAAAAATTCGGATTCCATAATAGTTGTATTGCCAACGCGTGCAAGAATTCTATCGTTCTGTATTTGTGCTTTTAATATAGTAGAAAGGCTATATATTGTAATTAAAAGTAGTAGTATTTTATTAGCTTTCATTGAATTTGCATTAGTTTAAGAACTTTTTCATTTTTTATTTGGGATTACTTTTTATAGATTTATACAATAAATATAATAAAATGAATATCTAATTGTCCTCATTCGGGGGTATTATGAAAATAAACAATACGATTTTAATTACTTTACTTTTTTTGTTTTTTATATTCACTTCTTCTATGTTCAGTCAAACCGGCAAAATTGCCGGGAGAGTAATTGATAAGGATACTGGCGAACCATTGCCATTTGTAAATATTCTGGTTGTGGGAACAACACAAGGTGCTGCATCTGATGTGGACGGTTATTATACAATACTAAATTTAAGACCAGGTGTATATACACTTAAAGCTTCAGCTATTGGGTATACATCCGTAACCATTAAAAACTTAAGGGTTTCTATAGGGTTAACTACAAAAGCGGACTTTCAACTTTCGGAGACAAGTGTTTCGTTAAATAAGGAAGTAGTTGTAGTAGCAAAAAAACCGTTAGTAACTAAAGACTTAACTGCATCAACGGCAGTAATAAGCTCGCATGAAATTTCATCTTTACCGGTCACGGAATTTCAGCAGGTATTACAATTAAAAGCCGGTATTGTTGGCGGTAATGTTCGCGGTGGAAGAAAAGGAGAAGTTTTATATCAAATTGATGGCGTCCCGGTTACTGATGCTTATGACGGGTCTACCGTGGTTGATGTTGATAAAAATGCTATCCAGGAACTTCAATTTATTAGTGGAGCTTTTAATGCCGAGTATGGAAGAGCACTTTCGGGTGTTGTTAATTTAGCTACAAAAGAAGGAAGTAATGAATTTAAAGGAAGTATAACTTCTTACATTGGCGGGCATTATAGCAACCGAACTAACATTTTTAGAAATATAAATAAATTTAAACCGACTTCGATCCGGGATTTGGAAGGTAATTTAAGCGGACCCATTATCAAGGATAAACTTTATTTTTATGTCAACTCAAGGTACAATTATTTTGACGGTTGGTTTTATGGTAAAAAGATTTATAATCCTTGGGATATTACAATAAATAAAAGCCCCACTCTTCCTTTGGATAAAAGATATATCATTCAACATACAGGCGACGGTTCCATAGTGCCAATGAATTGGAGTGAAAAAGTTTATTTACACGGAAAATTAACATACCTGCCTTTTACGGGATTTAAAATTACATTTACATATATAAACGATCGATTGAGATTTAAAACTTTTGACGGAGGGGCACGCTTCGATTTTAATCCTGATGGAGATTATAAACAATTCCGATGGGGGAATACCAGCATTTTAGGTATTACACATACAATAGGAGCTCATACGTTTTATCAAGCTAGTTTTTCTTACTTCTTTAAAAAGTACAGAAAATACGCCTACGCAGATTTAAATAACCCTTTATGGACAAATGTAAAGTTATTAAATCAACAACCGAAAGAAGTTCCAAGTTTTAAAACCGGCGGCACCCGCAATGACATGTTTAAGAGAATAACGAATGATTATGGTTTTAAATTCGATTTAACATCTCAGGTTACCAGAATACACGAAATGAAAGTTGGTGTTAACTTTACACAAACCCGCGTAAGTGTTGATGATTTTAATCTGCTTCAGTGGCTTGATAAAAATAATAATGGTAAATTTGATCCGGGTGAAGATGGTATTGAAGACCCCCAAATAACGCTTAATCCTTTTGTCAAAGTAAGAATTCCAAATCCACAAGATCCGAACGAAAATTTGTCAATTCATAATTATAGCCATAAACCAATTGAATTATCGGCATATATCCAAGATAAACTGGAACTTAATAATTTTATTGTAAATTTTGGTATTCGAGCCGATTTTTTTGAGCCTGACGGTAAAATACTTGTGGATCCTTCGGACCCGGATATTTACAGACCCAGAAGACCTGAGAATATTGCCCAAACCATTGCACAACGCAGAACCCACTGGTATAAAGATGCCTCTTCAAAATTTCAGATTAGTCCCCGTTTAGGGGTGGCGTTCCCTATAACTGATAGAGCGGTTATCCATTTTTCTTACGGACATTTTTTCCAAGTTCCTAACTACGAATTGCTTTATAAAAATCCGGAATATAAGTTTGGGTTTGGAACCGATAATCTTGGAATTGCCGGCAACCCCGATTTAAAACCTGAGCAGACTATCAGTGGTGAAGTTGGAATTCAACAATCTTTTACAGATGAATTGGGAGTTGATATTACGGCTTATTTTAGAGACATAAGAAATTTAACCGGAACAAGAGCAGATGAAATAAGACTGTTTGGAGGTGCCGGCAAATATAGCCAATTTGTGAATAGTGATTTTGGTTTTGTGAAAGGAATTATAGTTTCAGTTAATAAGAGATTTTCAAATCATTGGTCTGCTACCTTGGATTATACATTCCAATCTGCAAAAGGAAATGCTTCTGATCCCGAAGCAACTCGTAATGCTCTGGCAAGCGGGGAGTTGCCCGAAATTCAGTTGGTGCCGTTAAATTGGGATCAAACTCATACACTTAATGCAACTTTCACCTATTCTTATAATAATTGGGGCTTTAGTTTCATTGCAACCTACGGAAGCGGTTTCCCCTATACTCCTACTCAATCAATAAATTTATCGAAACTGCTTAATAATAGCGAGTTAAAGCCACCGACTTATAATGTTGACTTAAGAGCTTATTATGATTTGATGTTGTTTAATAACTATAAATTATCTTTCTTTCTACGTGTGAATAATTTGTTTGATATTAAAAACGAGTCAAAAGTTTATAGCGATAGCGGTACTGCAGATTTTACACTTGATGAGTTTTTAAGAAAACAACAACATTTGCCGGCTTTGGTAAATTCAATAGATGCTTTTTATAGAAATCCAACCTATTATTTTGAACCTAGAAGAATAGAAATGGGAGCATCATTTTATTTTTAAATAATTTGAATTATTTTATTGAAATTAATAAATGGTATAAAATATGAAATTAATAAAGTTAGCTATTTATTTGGTAGCAACGATTTTCTTTGTAAATTCTTCTTATGGACAAACCATTGGACGAGGTGACCCGACTGCCAGAAAAATTGGAATTCATAGAGGCAATCAAGTTAGAACCGTTTTTAATAATTGGGGCGTTGTCGCTCAACCTGGTGACCAAGGTCCAAGAGGCGCTTGGAAGTATGATGCAGACGGTTATGTCGGTGATGTTTCTCCTTTAGTAGGCGTGCTTTTACCTGTAAAGGATTACAATAATGATAGTTTAATTACTAAAGCCGATACAATTCATTCAGTAGTTATTACTCCTGTTTCCAGACCGGGTGGCGGAGATTTTGCGCCCGGAGGCGGTCAATCTTGGACATTTGAACCAATCCCGGGTTTTGCGAATCCGAATTTAGATAAAAAAGGAGAAGGTGTTGCCATGAGCCATTTGCCGGAAACTTGGCCGGATTTTTGGCCCGATCATCCCGATTGGGTCGATACTTCAGGCAAAGCCGAATGGAACGGTTTTTTCGGAAGAAATCAATTTAACGCTGATCAAGAAAGTTATTTTTGGATGGATGATAATAGAGATGAGAAAATGTTTGTTAGACATGGGTTTTTACCGGATAGCACCGACCCTACTCGTAAAGGTCAAGCTCTTCAAGTTAAAGTAAGAGGGTTACAATGGGCGAATTTTCTTGCGCAGGATGTTATTTTCTGGCTCTATGAAATAAAAAATGTTGGGACTGTAAGATATGATCAAACGGTTTTCGGTACACTTGTTGGGACTTATGTAGGAGCCGAAGGAGATGAATGGAACGATGATGTTTCATTTTTTGCCGTTCGCGACGCTATTACTTATTCGTGGGATTTTGATCATTATATTCGTCCTTCAGCTAACCCAAGATGGAAACCTAATCCAAGTGCAGTAGGATATATTGCTTATGCTTTTTTGGAATCCCCTGGTAATCCTTTTGACGGGATTGATAACGATGGTGATAATAGAAAATTTCAAAATTCGGCACCTTATTTTCAAGATACGGATTTTGATAAAAGAACTATTAAAGCAGGTGATAAGTTAGTTTTAATTGATAATTCCAATAATGATGGTAATTTCGTTCGTAAAACAATTACTATGCCGAATTCAGATACAACTGTGTACTCTATGGGGAAAAGGTTCGATCTTTCCCCTGGCGTAACAGAACTGGAAGAAGGGAATTTAACTAAAGGTACAAACCTTAATCCAAATGCTTTTGATGGTATTGACAATGATCTTGACGGAATTATTGATGAGAACTTTCAAGTACATTATAGACAGTTTAAAAAGGATGAAACTACCGAACAAGTCTTAATTGATACTTTGGATCCGGTTCAATTTAAGGATTATATTAGTAATGTTGGTTTAAATGATAAAATGATAGATGAATCAAGAAGCGATGGAATTGATAATGACAATGACTGGAGTAGGGACCCTCAAACAGGCGAGCTTCTTTTTGATGATAAAGGAAATTTAATTGATGATGTTGGCGCTGACGGAAAACCTGACACGCATGATTTAGGTGAAGGTGATGGAGTACCAACACTTGGTGAGCCTAATTTTGATATAACAGATGTTGATGAATCGGACCAAATTGGATTAACAAGCTTTCAATATTTTGTTCCCGCCGGAGCAATAACAATGAGTGACGAAGAAGATATGTGGAGAAGATTGAATCCCGGGCATTTTGATGTTCCTAAATCAATTGTTAATAATGTTGCTATTAGAGGGGAAGATGGCGATTTTATCTATGGCTCGGGATATTTCCCCCTCTTACCTCAAAATACACAACGATTTTCATTAGCTTTGGCTTTTGGAGACGATTTTCCAGGAGTCTTAAAAACAAAAAGAATAGCTCAATTAATTTATAATGCAAATTATAATTTCCCTAGACCGCCTGATAAACCTACTCTAACAGCGGTACCTGGGGATGGTAAAGTAACTCTTTATTGGGATAGAGTTGCAGAAAAATCAATTGACCCTACTACCAAAGAAAAAGATTTTGAAGGATATAAAATTTATAAAGGCACGGATCCTAATTTTACTGATGCATTTACAATTTCTGATGGTACCGGTCGCCCGCGTCAATATAAAGCTTTTAAACAATTTGATTTGAAAGATGGAATTAAGGGTTATTTTAGTGCAAGTCCTACATTGGTTAATTTAACAAGTGGAGTGCCGTTCTTTTTAGGAAATGATACCGGGTTACAAAATTCGTATGTAGATACTGACGTGGAAAACGGTAGAACTTATTATTATGCTGTTGTTGCCTACGATCGCGGAAAATCCGAAAGTGATATATTTCCCACCGAAAATACAAAATTTATAGCAATTAGTATAGATGGTAAAGTTCAGCTTGATATTAATACCGCGGCTGTTGTTCCTACTGCGCCGGTTGCCGGTTATGTACCTCCTAAAAGTGGTCAAAAAACCGTTAGAGAATCCGGTCACTCCGAAACTACGCCTATTTTTGTTGTGATTGATCCAAGTAAAGTTACTAATTCAACTTATGAAGTCTCATTTGAAGATTCATTAGTACAGGGAGTACCTATTGCATTTGCATATAATGTTAAAAATTTATCTACAAATGAAGTATTAATAAATAATAATCCCGATCTGGTTGCAAAAGACGGCGACGTGTTTGACGGTGTTTATCTTTCCATAGATAATAGATACCAAAATTTGGATAGTATCAAGGTAAATCCATCAAGAAGCGGTTGGAATAATAACTATCCGGATAATCTTAGATTTACAATTCAACCATTCAATTTTCCTAATCTTCCTAAAGGAATAAAAGATCCACGGGACTATGAATTTGTTTTTTATGATTCTTACGATAAACCTACTTCTGAAGTAATGCCTGGAATTCCAACTACTTCGGTTAATACTAATTTTGAAATATACGACGTTACTAATCCGGATAAAGCGAAAAAAATTCCCTTTAGATTTTTAAGTAGAGATGATACGCTTAATGGTAAGGATAATATAATTTTGGCTACTTCAGATACAACTAAACTAACATGGTTTATTTCATTTATTGGCGATAGTGCTAGAGTTCCTAAGGCTGGCGACACATTAATTATAAGTTTAAATAAACCGCTGTCTTCTTCCGACAAATTTAAGTTTACTACCGCAGGTTCTTCTTTTGATGCATCAAAAGCAAAAGTAGATATTAATAATATTAAAGTGGTGCCTAACCCTTATGTAGTGACTAATGTGTTTGAACAACCATTACCTCCTCAAATAAGAGGACGGGGTGAAAGAGTCGTAAACTTTATAAATGTGCCCCCTAATTCTCAAATAGATATTTATACATCGAGCGGTGTTCATGTGAAAACACTGCATCAAAACGGTAGTTTAGAAAATGGTACCGTATCTTGGGACCTTAGGTCAAGCGAAGGTTTGGATGTAGCCTATGGCGTTTATTTTTATATTGTTCAGGCTAAAGGTATTAGTGAAAAGAAATTCGGAAAAATAGGAATAATCAAATAAAGTACTTTAAGTTTTGCGGGAGCAAAAAATGAATAAATTAATTACAATTATAATTCTAATCTTTACGGTTACATCGTCTGCCCAAAGTAAATTTGGAACAACTGCAGCTAATTTCTTAACTATTCCTGTCGGTTCTAGAGCTTCCGGAATGGGAGGCGCATTTGTAGCCGTTGCAAACGACGTTACTACTGCTTATTGGAATCCGGGCGGATTATCTAGGCTTCCATCAAATGAGTTCAACGTTAATCACGCTAATTGGTTAGTAGATACTAAATTGGATTGGGCGGGAATTGCTATAAAACTGAGTGAATATGATGCATTTGCAATTAGTCTTTATCAACTTGATTATGGCGAAGAAGAAATTACAACAGTCAGTCAACAAAATGGTACCGGTCAGACGTGGAGCGCATCCGATATTGCCATTTCTATTTCTTATGCTCGCAATCTTACTGATGCTTTTTCGATTGGAGGAACTGTTAAATATATTCAACAAAAGATTTGGAACGAAAGTGCAACTGCTTTTGCAATAGATGTTGGTCTTCTCTTTACCACTCAATTTAATGGTTTGCGTTTAGGAATGAATATTGCTAATTTTGGTACCGGAATGAAATTATCGGGGAAAGATCTTTTGCAGCCAATTGATATTGATCCTGCTCATGCAGGAAATAATGCAAATATTACAACGGATTTGGATACCGATAGCTGGACTCTGCCTTTAATATTTAGCGTTGGACTCTCATATGACTTCATAAAAAGCGAAGACTGGACTTTTACGGTGGCAACCGATGCATTAATTCCAAATAATGAAACTTCCTATTTAAATTTAGGAGGAGAGCTTGTGTGGGATAATATTTTATTTTTAAGAGGCGGCTATAACTCTTTATTTAAGGATTTTGCTGAAGAAGGTCTTACTGCCGGAGCTGGATTGCAATATGATTTTGGAGGAGTAAAGGTAAGAGCCGATTATTCTTATATGGATTTTGGAAAATTTAATGAAATTTCAAGATATTCTGTTTCAATTGGTTTTTAATTTTTTTACTAACTAATATCTACTAACTAACATAACGAGGTAAATATGAAAAAAACTCTATATCTTCTTGTTGCACTTCTTGTAACAACAGTAATGTATGCTCAAGTGCCGGTTACATTTAATGTCGACATGAGCGTACAAATGCTTAAAGGTAATTTTGTTGCCGGTACTGATAGTGTAACTGTTACCGGAGATTTTGTACAAGACGTCAATAACGATACAACAGGAAATTGGGGAATAGGATTCACAATGAGTCCTGATTCAACTAACGATTCTCTGTATACAGTAACTTTAAACTTTCCTGATACTGCAGTTGGTAATTCTTACCAATACAAGTTCAGATTGGATGCCGGCTGGGAAGGCGGCGGTAATAAAGTTTTCACTTTAGATTCCGTAGCAATGAACCTACCCGTTGTTTATTACAATAACGACAGTGTCTTCGTTACACAGGTTACTGACACAATTAATTTTACGGCTGACCTAACAGACATTGCCGGAACCGGTGTTGGCTTCTTCGATGTGACGACTGACTCAATTTTGGTTATGGGTCTTGATTGGGACGGACTAGGTACTGTTGTAAGTGGTAATAGAAAAATGACTCAAGATCCGCTTGAACCCGGTACCGTATTTAAAACTACTATGGTTGTCAAAGGTTCTTTAGGAGATTCAACAAAATGGAAATTCAAAGCTTTCCCTGCTAGTAAATTTGCTAACGACGGTTGGGAAACCGGTGGTGATAGATGGGTTACTTTCCAACCAGAAGGAACAGTTATTAATTTGCCTTCAATTGTTCCTCGGATAACCCCATTAAATGGTCCTACAACTATTGATGTTAGTGTGCTTTTCCAATGCGACATGGGTCCTAATCCGGCAAACAGATACGATTCATCTGCCATTCCTTTGGATTCATTGGAATTTATAGGTCTAAAAGGGGCTGACAGTGTATTAGGAGCTTGGGGCGGAAATTGGGTTCCTGATGATACATTAGCAGTTAACGGACAAATGGTTGCTCTAAATGATGCTGGACTGTTTGGTGACAAAGTTGCAGGAGACAATATTTGGTCAAAACAAGTTGTTTTTCCGGTTGGAACTCAGCAAGGAGTTATTGAATATAAGTTCGGCGCATGGTATCCTGCTGCTGCTACTATAAGTGGAGGTTCTGCTCCAATGGATAATGAAATGGGATTTGGAATAAATCATAATTTTGATTTGGAAGAATCAGCTAATCCTATTGAACTAAGTGAAGTTTGGGGAACCCAAGTTGTTACCAGTGTTCAACAAGTTGGTAATACTTTACCTTCTTCGTACCAACTATCCCAAAACTATCCTAATCCGTTCAATCCTACGACTGTTATAAAATATAGCATTCCCGAAGCGGGAAAAGTAACTTTAAGAGTTTATAACATGCTTGGACAAGAAGTTGTAACAATTGTAAATTCTCAACAAGCTGCAGGTAACTACAAAGCAACTTTTGATGCCGGCAGATTAGCAAGCGGAATTTATTTCTACAAATTATCCGCTAAGAATTTCAACATGACGAAAAAGATGATGCTCTTAAAATAATATTTTGATGTTGAAGAACATTAAAAGCCGGCTTGAATAAAGCCGGCTTTTTTTATATGAACTTTTAATTAGCATATAATTGACTACCATTCCGGTTATTTTTTGCCCGGGATTTCCTAAATTATTAAAAATCCCGGTTTTCCAAAAGAACTGGGAAGCGGGTTGGAAAGTCATTCAAAAGCTTCAATATTTTTAGAAGAATTTCGAATTTAAAATATTTATTTATAAATATTCTGTTTTAAGTGCTTAAGACTATTGTAAAAATTTATTGCCTGCTTGTATTTTGGGTTTAATGAGATACTTTTTCTAATTGCGGAAAGAGCTTTATCGGTTTGACGGTTAAAATAATATGCTCCTGCAAGATTATAAAAGACCTGCGCATCGGTCGGGTTTAAACTGATACTTTTATTTAAATAAGTAATAGCCCGTTTGTAATGTTTTAATTCCAATTCAATGGCTCCCCGCCATTTATTTGTATAAGCGCTGGAATGCATTTTATCCAATTTAATTATATAGGGCAATGCATCGGAATACTTTTTAAGCTGAATTAAAGGTGTTATGGCGGTTACATAAAAATTTTCATCGAATGGAAATTCGTCAATCATTGCATCTATTTCTTTCTTAAATAATCGAATATTCCCTTTGCGTAAATACATTTTAGCTATTTTATAGTGTGCATTTGTCCAGCTGATGTCATGATCAATTAAATGTGCTGCCGTAGAATCAACAGTTGTTTTAAGCTTTATAGCTTTTAATAAATAATTCGGCGTGTTTTTTGGGACAAAGGGATAAGCGCCCAACAGTTTTTTTAATCTAAAGTCTGCTACTGTTGAATCCAGTTTAGTAAAAGGAAAATTCGATTTTAGTATTTTTTCTTGTGTGTCATTGGGAATATTTAATGGTTGATGTTTTGGTAAATAATTTTGTTTATTCATTTCTTCAAAAAAAGTTTTCCCAATTAATTGATAGCCTTTTACATTCGGATGTAAATGATCGACAGTTAAATTATAACCGGTTATCTTGTCGGGACTGTTTGCGTTAAAAACGGAATCGATATTGATTAACGGGTAGTTAAATTGTTTTGCTAATTTTTTAATAACACTGTTTATTTCACTTGGCGCCCTGAATCTGAGTCCGTCTAAATCTTTAGCTTTATAAAATAATCCTCTTGCCTGGGTTAATTTATTTTTACGCAGCTTTTGTTTTGCTTCCCTAAAAACCGTTGCTGCTGTAGGTAAAGAATCAGATGGAATTGAAATAAACGGTTTCTGTAAAAGGTTAGACTCAAGGGTACTGATTACCACATTTACTTTAGCCTTTCTAAGCATATTTAACATATTGGTAAAATTTTCTTTGAATTGATCTATTCCGTCCCTATATAATTCCGAGTTTAAAGGGATTGCACTTTCTCCAATCATTTTTTCCATCAGTGTCTCGTTGGGTTTGCCGTGATTGGTTTTGGAGCCAATGAATTTATAAATGCTTTTGATAACAGATTTTATAAGCTGCGTTGTCTTAAAATTCTCTAATGATAAAAATAGATTTGTTAAATATCCGGAATTTCCAAAAGATTCAGAAGACGCAACTCCAAGCGCTCCGTAATATTCATTATGACCAAAATAAAACAAAATAAGGTCGGGCTTCTGTTTTAAGACATCCGGCAAAAAATCTCTAAGTGTAAAAGAATTAACCGCAGCTATTCCCAAGTTAATGACTTCAATTTTATTGTGAGGATATAAAAGCTCTAATCGTCTTTTGATGTAACGTGAAAATGCTGCACTATGGGCAAACGGCCATCCTGCAGCGCTGCTGCCGCCCATAACAAATACTCTAAATGTGGAATCACTTTTAACCTTTTCAAATCCGTCGGGAAAAACCGAAGGGGCTTTGGATATATTACTGAAATACTTATAAGGAATATCGGGATTTAAGAAAAGTAAGTTTGGGAAATCATCGGAAATTTTAATGAATGTTGTATAATCTTTACCGTAATTAAATATTCTTAAACTTCCTTCCAATAAAATGAAGAATAAAATTGGTATTAAAACTAAAATGATATAAAATGATTTTCTGGGTTGTCTTGTTTTAATAGTATTGATATAATTTTCAATAGTTTCCTTAGGAAGCTTTAAATCTTTAGCCAGTTGTTCCGGAGACGTTTTCTTGTATTGTTTTTTTATATAATTTTTTTGTTTGTTAGTTAATGCCACGGATGTAATTTCCTTAATTACTTTAAAATTAAAATTTGATACGGGTAAAGTGAAACAGGACCAAACTTAAAAATTTCTCCGCTAATCTGATCTTGCATTCCGGTTTTGTTCTTTAACAGATATTTGTCTAACATAAAAGATTGTTCGGAACCTCTATTGTTAATTATAACCAGAATCCGTTGAGTTCCGGAAGTTCTGGAATATACCAGGATATCTCTCTTATCATCTTTAACTAAGAAATGAATATCACCGGTAGATAGAGCAGGATTTTCATTACGGATTGATATAAGCTTTTTATACCATTGAAAAACGTTTTGATCGAAATAAACCGTATCCGGTTTCCTTGGTTTGTTAAACGGATGTGTCTTCTCAGGGTCATAATTTAATTCCGGCCAGACCATAGGTTTACGGTCGTCGGGATCATCGCCGCCCCACATACCGGCTTCGTCGCCGTAATAAATCATCGGTGCGCCCGGCAAAGTCATTTGAAGTCCAACCATCAACGCCTGTTTTAGTCGTTCAATTCTGTTTGGTTTACGTATATCAAAGTTAGAGTTTTGCTGCGGATTTCCGTAATGATCGTAAAAGTTATCGGGATTAACTATTAACGATGCTAATCGTTCAGTATCGTGACTTCCCAATAAATTCATTAAAACCGAAAAATTCTCTTCCGGGTAATTTTTTTGAATTGCTTGAAGCGAGTCTGCAAAACCGGTTGGAGTGATATGCAGTTTTCTATCGCTGACAAACCTTTTAACCGCGCGTGTAAATCTGTAATTCATAACCGCATCAAACTGGTCGCCCTGCAGCCATAGTGCAGCATTGAACATTATGTTTTTTTGCCAATCTTTCCACCATACCTCGCCGGTTAAATATGCGTTGGGATTAATTTCTTTAACCCATTTTCTAAAATCTTTCCAAAAGTTATGATTTACCATATCGGCAACATCCAACCGCCATCCGTCAATCCCGTCGGAAGGATCACCATCGTTGTCCGGATCCATCCACCTTTTTACAATTGCATGAATGTGGTTGCGTATTGGAGGGATGAGTCCGTTTTCATCTTCTTTTAGTTCGGGTAAATCCTTCACTCCGTACCAACCGGCGTAATCAAATTCATTTGAACCGGTTCCGGGATTATCAAACGATTTAATGTAAAACCAATCTTTATATTTTGATTTTTCTTGGTTTTTAACAACATCTTGAAAAGCCCAAAATGTTGTACCTACATGGTTAAACACACCGTCTATTATAACCTTTATATTTCTTTCATGGCAAAGCTTGACCAATTTTAAAAATAAAAGATCGGCTGAAGTCCATCTCCACGTTGCCGGATCGGCGGGATTTTCCTTTGCCCAGACTTTACGGTCGTAATTTGGTTTAGGACCAAAATTATTATCTATATGCCTGTACATCGAAGCATCGTACTTATGAAGGGAAGGAGACTCAAAGAGCGGATTGAAGTAAATAGCAGTAATTCCCAAATTTTGCAAATAATCTAATTTATCTATCACACCCTGTAAATCCCCGCCATATCTGCGTACACCGGCGTTCCAATAAAAATCATGCCCGTCGGCTTTTTCCCACGGCTGAAGCTTATACCAATCCGATGTCCAAGGACTTATTTCCCAACCGGTTGAAATCTCATACGGCCATCCGCCTTTCATATCAATCGGACGGGGATCATTTAATCTATCTCCGTTATTGAATCTTTCAGGAAATATCTGATACCAAACAGCTTTTTTTGCCCATTCAGGAACTCTTGGTATTTTTTTTGAAATTTGCTGACCCGGCAGACTTGTAGTAAGTACAAATATCAGCAATGAGCTGAAAATTAGTTTGATCAATTTCTGTTTCCATTTTTTACTTTTTCTTTCCAAATATATAAAATTTCTTTTCTAATGACTTCTCAATCTTAAAGCATTATTTTGTATTTTTACACTCAAGTTGAAATGAACGAAATTAATAAAAATATGAATATACTTGGAATATCTGCATTTTATCACGATAGCGCAGCATGCTTGGTTACGGACGGTGAAATAATTTCTGCAGCTCAGGAAGAAAGGTTTACACGAAAGAAACACGATTTCCGTTTTCCGGTAAATGCCGCAAGGTTTTGTTTGGAATATTCGAAACTTGAAATTGATGATATCGATATTGTAGCATTTTACGATAAACCGTTTCTTAAATTTGAACGGCTGTTGGAAACGTATCTTACGTATGCTCCGGTTGGAATAAAATCATTTATAAAAGCAATGCCTCTTTGGATTAAGCAAAAACTTTGGATAAAAGATTTAATTAAAAAAGAATTAGGATACGAAGGGAAAGTTATATTTCCCGAACACCATGAATCCCATGCCGCATCTGCATTTTATCCTTCGCCGTTTAATGATGCTGCAATTTTAACATTAGACGGTGTAGGCGAATGGACAACCACCAGCTACGGAATTGGCGAAGGAAACAGAATAAATCTTATTGCCGATATTAAATATCCTCATTCAATCGGATTGCTTTATTCTGCTTTCACATATTTTACGGGCTTCAGAGTGAATTCCGGTGAGTATAAAGTAATGGGATTGGCTCCTTACGGTGAACCTAAGTATGTTGATGTTATTATGAATGAACTTATCAATTTGAAAGACGACGGTTCGTTCAAAATGAACATGAAGTACTTCAATTATAATGCCGGCTTAACTATGACGAACACAAAGTTTGCCAGGTTATTCGGAGGACCGCCGAGAAAACCCGAATCGCAATTAACACAGCGTGAAATGGATTTGGCCAGATCAGTTCAGGAAGTTACTGAAGAGATAATGCTTAGAATGGTGCGCCATGTAAAAAAGAAAACGGGTAAAAATAATTTATGCCTTGCCGGCGGCGTTGCGCTGAATTGTGTGGCTAACGGAAAAATACTAAGAGAAAAAATATTCGATGAAATTTGGATTCAGCCTGCTGCGAGCGATGCCGGCGGAGCTTTGGGCGCTGCGCTTTTTGCATGGTATCAATATTTGGGTAATGAAAGAAAAATTGAGGCTGATGATGATTTGCAGAAAGGATCGTATCTTGGTCCGGAATTTAGTGATGATGAAATTAAGATATTTTTGGATACAAATAACTTATCTTATTCAAAGTTAGAAGAAGATGATGTAATAGAAAAGACTGCAGACCTGATAAACAATCAAAAAGTAATCGGCTGGTTCCAAGGTAGAATGGAGTTCGGTCCGCGCTCGCTCGGCAACCGTTCCATAATCGGCGATGCACGCTCACCGGAAATGCAGAAAAAAATGAATTTAAAAATAAAGTTCAGAGAAAGTTTCCGTCCCTTTGCCCCGTCGGTTTTGGAGGAGAAAGTTAGTGAATATTTTGATATTTATACACCTAGTCCTTATATGCTTTTGGTTGCCGGTGTTCAACGGGATAAGAGAAAAGATATGACGGATGAAGAAAACAAATTGTTCGGCATCGAGAAATTAAATATTAAACGATCTGTGATACCGGCTGTTACGCATGTCGATTACTCGGCTCGCATACAAACCGTGAACGGGAAACACAATAAAAAATACTACAACTTGATAAAGAAGTTCGATGAAAAGTTTAATTGTCCGGTAATTATAAATACTTCCTTTAACGTACGGGGAGAACCTATTGTGTGTACGCCGGAAGATGCATACAAATGTTTTATGCGGACGGAAATGGATTTCCTTGTAATGGGAAATTTTATTTTAGATAAAAAGGATCAAAAACCGTTGGAGAACGATACAAATTGGAGGAAAGAATTTGCATTGGATTAGCGTGCTGAAAGAAGAAATTGATAATATTAGAAGCGGTACAAAAGAGCTCAGGCAATTCGGTTTTGTTATAGGCGGAATATTGTTTGCAATTGGAATTTTCCTGTTGTATAAAGGAACGTCCGCATATCCGGTTTTGCTTGGTTTGGGATTATTGATAATTGTTTTGGGTTTAGCGCTGCCTAAAATTCTGCTTCCTTTCCAAAAGGTGTGGATGATTTTGGCTGTCGTGCTCGGTTTTATAATGACGCGTGTAATTTTATCAATTTTATTTTATCTTGTGATAACCCCGATGGGAATTTTAGCAAGAATTTTTAATAAGAAGTTTTTGGATTTGAAGTTTCACGATTCGAAACAATCTTATTGGAATACACGTGAAAAGAAAGAATACAAAAAGATAGACACGGAAAGGCAATTTTAAAAAGGGAATAAAATGGGAAAGATTTCAATACTATCCGAGCTTTGGGATTTTTTGAAAGTCCGTAAGAAATGGTGGTTATTACCGATAATTATTTTTTTAATTTTATTAGGCGGACTAATAATATTAACACAAGGCTCGGCGCTTGCTCCGTTTATTTATGCCATATTTTAATCTAGTGCTGTTAAGTAAAAAAATTATGATATAATCTTAATGTTTATTAAACAGTAATGGATAAGGGAAATCGATGAAAGCATAAATTAGTATAATAGTCGCTTGAAGGCGGGTACTGCCCTTTCCTAAAATGCAGCGGTACAAACCTTTTCATGCCTGTCGTAGATATCCCCACCTCTACGGAATTTCTACTGTCCTCGAGGACCACTACTCGACAATGTTTTATAGATTTGCTATATTAGAAATTTAATAACATAAAGTTAAAGGGGGTGGCGAGGTATGGACCTCGCCACCAGGGTAAATGTCCACACCTTTCCCTTGCCGTAGAGGTCCACACCTCTACGGAATTTATTATATTTGTGCAAAATAAAAAAAGGCACAACCTTGCAAAGCATAAACTACTTTGGCAGCATAAGGCAAGTAATACACAAAACCTCAGACTACGGCAACAATAACATAACCGGTGCAAGAGACTATTACCCATACGGACGTATTTTAAGAGAAACAAACAGCACCCAAGAAGAACGCTTTAAGTTTACAGAGAAAGAAAGAGACAAAGAAACAGACTTTGACTACTTCGGAGCACGGTATTATGATTCCGGTATTGGCAGATGGACAACCGCAGACCCGTTAGCGGATAAGTACTACGGCTGGTCGCCATACGCATATACACTTTGCAACCCGTTGAATTATTTTGATCCGGATGGTAGAGCAATCTGGAGAGCTGGAGAAGGTTATATTAATGGTTATAGAGCAAGGGAAATAGTAATTCAACAAATGAGAAATGCACTGCGTGGTGAAAATGCTGTAATTGATTTTGTCAGACAAAATAATTCTTTTAGAGATTAGCGGGAAGATATAAAAGATTTTTTCAATTGCAATACATATTCTCAGGGGGGAATTATTGATATGAATACATTGTTGATAACTCAAATACTAATTAGCTCAGAAATATTTTTGATTTTATTTTCTATTATAAGGTTATTTTATAAAAGGGAAAAAATAACATCCAAAATTTATATAATTAACATTTTTATTTCTGGCACTGTTTTGATGCTTTATCATTATTTAAGTTTGTATGATTTAAATATAGAGATTAGTATGGGCGCAAAAGCTAAAGCAATTGCAGAAAGTATTGATTTTGTAAAATCATATTTATTCTTTATTTATGCATTATTCCTTTTAACTTTATTAACATATTTGTTTTGGAGAAAAAACAAAGTATTTAATAAAGAATAATATAATCCACACTGCCATAGAGCTCCACACCTCTACGGAATTTCTACTGTTCCCTGGGACCGCTCCTCGACAATGTTGTTTTGATTTACTATATTAGAAATTTAATAACATAAAGTTAAAGGAGTGTGGCGAGGTATGGACCTCGCCACCAATGGAAATAGAAAACTAAATGAACTTACAGAAGATGAACTGGAAAAACTTAGAAATTCAATTGAATTGAAGGGCGAATAAAATGAAAAGAAATAACGTAAAAATATTGTT
>Ga0256841_1001605_pt1 | contig 19063 bp, 10 predicted proteins | sample 356308metaG_FD_185971 | JGI IMG/M metagenome (GOLD analysis project Ga0256841, IMG submission 185971) | Hydrothermal vent microbial communities from Mid Atlantic Ridge, Atlantic Ocean - 356-308 | ecosystem: Environmental > Aquatic > Marine > Hydrothermal vents | place: Atlantic Ocean: Mid... | reverse complement strand
CCGACTAAAAATTAATTACAAAAGAATAGAGGACATCTTCATATCCCATTCCCATTCGGACCATATAATCGGCATTCCAATCTTTATCCAGATGAACCATATCGCCGGCAGAAGCACACCTTTGAATATTTATCTTCCCCCCGAATTGATTGAGCCTATGAGAGGATTATTGTACGCCTCATACCTTTTCCCGGAGACACTTTCCTTTGAATGGAGATTGTTCGCATTGAAGCCAAATCCGATATTTCGTAACGAAGATATCACAATAAATATTTTCCCCAACAGACATTTGTCCGTTTACAATGATTTCATCAAAGCGGGAAAGCTCAGCAACAATATGGAATCTTATTGCTTCAGCATATCAACGGCGAAGACAAAAATGGTTTATTCGGGGGACCTGAAGGATGTCGCCGATCTGGATGGAATACTAAAGGGATCAAACTTGCTTCTGACCGAAGGAATGCATATCGACATAACGCAACTACTGAAATCCGCTTCCGAATACGGAGTAAGATCGGTTATTTTAACGCATCTTCCGTCTAAGCTTAAAAGCAAACACCGTTTAAATAAAATAAAAATGGCGGCTAAGAAGTTCGGTTTAAAGGAAATATACATCGCCTATGAGGGCGCAGTCTATAATTATTGAGGTCATTTTATGCCTGCGAACCTTCCTCCACATTATTATGAATTGGAACGGCAGTTCCGGGCGGAAAAAAATTTAAGGCGGAGACTTGAAATCGCTAAGGAGCTTTTCGCGATTATGCCCAAGCATAAGGGAACCGATAAGCTTCAAGCCGAGATGAAAGCTAAAATATCAAAACTAAAAAAACAAATTCAGTCTTCAAAAAAGCACGGGGAAACGCATCGCGAAGATTTCACGCACATTGAAAAAGAAGGCGCGGGACAGGTTATAATCATCGGTCCACCCAATTCGGGGAAATCTACGATCGTCGGCGGATTGACGAATGCCAAGGTGATCATAGCAGATTACCCCTATTCCACCCTGAAGCCGATTACCGGGATGATGCAATATGAGGATATCCAAATCCAGCTTATCGACACTCCTCCCATCTCCCCCGAATTTACCGAAAAATATATTCCCGAACTGACTCGAAAGGCGGATTTCGTTGTAATTACCATAGATGCCACCTCTCCGGGTAACCTCGAAGAGATGGAATACTTATTCCAGTATTTCAAAGAGAAGGATGTTCACTTCCACAGAAACCCGTCTAAAGAAAGCTTCGAGGAGACAAGAAAGCATAAAAAAGCTGAAATATTTATTACCCATATAGACGAACCCGGAGGCGGAGGGGCGGTGGATGTTTTCAGCGAGTTTTATGGAGAGCTTTTGGATGTTTACGGATTATCAATCCCTCAAGCGATGGGAGTGAAGGAATTCAAGAATAATCTTTTTAAGTCGCTTGGGATAATCAGGACCTATTGCAAGGAACGGGGGAAACCGCCGGATTTAAGTGATCCGGTCATATTATATGTTGGCGATACCGTTAACGATATGGCATTGGAAATTCACAAGGATTTTGCTTATAATTTAAAATTCGCTAAAATATGGGGTAAAGGTGTTTATGACGGTCAAATGGTTGCTGGCGACTATCAGTTAAACGATGGCGATATAGTAGAACTGCACATATAACGAATATGGGAAAATATTTGCATTGGGGAACCACCTGAATTATTTTAATTATTTATCTTTTAAGTTTCGATGGCTCGAAGCTAAAATAAGGACAAAAGAATGGCACGCAAGAGAGTTGTAATCACTGGATTGGGAGCGATCTCCCCATTAGGGCTTACCGTAAAAGAGTTATGGGATGGATTACTTGCAGGAAAATCAGGTGTCGGACGGGTAACGCATTTCAACCCGGATAAATTCCCCACCCAAATCGCAGCCGAAGTAAAAGGCTTTGATCCGCTCGATTATTTTAGCCGAAAGGAGATCCGATATTTGGACCCATATCAACAATTCGCTTTGGCGGCGGCACAGGAGGCATTGGAAGACAGCGGAATATTACCAAACAATTTCGATCCCGAAAGAACGGGAGTTTTCATCAGCTCCAGCATCGGGGGAATAAATTCTATTGTCGATCAATATAAGGTGTTCGTTTCAGGGGGGTCAGGAAAGGTCTCACCATATCTAATGCCCAGGATGGTTGCTAATATGGCGTCCGGTTTTGTAGCAATAAAATACGGTTTCAAGGGTCCCAATTTGGCTCCGATATCCGCCTGTGCCGGTGGTGCTCATTCCGTAGGAGAAGGGTTCAGGTCTATACAATTGGATGAGAGCGACCTCATTGTCGCAGGCGGAGCCGAGGCTACGACCATCGCATACGCCTTCTCCGGGTTCTGCACCGTGAAAGCGATGTCCACCCGTAATGACAAGCCCGAAAAGGCTTCGAGGCCTTTCGACAGGGATAGAGATGGTTTTGTATTGGCTGAGGGAGCCGGGCTTTTGGTCCTCGAGGAATTAAACCACGCCCTATCTCGAGGTGCCAAGATTTATGCTGAAATAATCGGATATGGGAGATCGATGGATGCCTATCATATGATAGCGCCGGACCCGAGCGGCGATGGAGCAGCTTTGGCAATAAAAATGGCTATTAGGGATGCAAACATACAACCAAAGATAATTGATTATATCAATACCCACGGCACGGGCACTCCACTCGGCGATATTGCAGAAGTTTTGGCGATTAAAAAGGTTTTTGGGGAACACGCATATAAGCTGACAGCAAATGCCTCCAAATCGGAAATCGGGCATTTATTAGGGGGGGCTGGCGGAATCGAAGCTCTCATAACCGCCTTATCGGTAAAGGAAGATATTATCCATCCAACTATAAATTTGGATAACCCCGACCCTCAATGCGATCTCGATTTCTCCGCGAATAAAATCACCAAGAAGGAGATAAACTATGCGATGACCAATTCACTTGGGTTTGGGGGCCATAACGCATCGCTGATATTCAAGAAATATCGTGCGAATTAGGGAAGTCGATTATTTCCCTTTATCTTCCATTATCGAATTGGAAGCCATATTCTCCGTAATAATTTTGGGAGTAACAAATATAACCAAATCCCTGCTTTTGGTCTCTTTCTTCGTATAACGGAAGAGCCCGCCAATCAGCGGAATATCTTTCAATAATGGCAACCCTGTCTCGATATTTCTATCTTCCTGCGAAGTTAAACCACCGATTACAACTGTCTGTCCGTCATCAACAACGACATTCGTATGGGCATTTTGGGTATTGATTATAATTCCATTGGCATCGAAAGAATAATCCGAACGTTCCGGCTCGAGCTTCATTAGAATCCTATTTTCGGCGGTAATATGGGGGGTAACCTTCAGCTGGATTCCTACATCATAGAATTTAGTCACGACATTCCCCGCCTCGTCAAACTGCTTGATAGGGATTTTTTGCCCCATCTGTATTTTGGCTTCCAGATTATCGACAGTGATTATTTCCGGGTGGCCTAATATTCTGCCCTTGTTGGAAGACACTATCGCCTGAACCACAGCGTCAACATTGAAGTTATTCACAATTTTGCTGAATGAAAAACCTCCCGAATTGTCGATGATATTCTTTACGGTGCTTTGAGAGGCATCAGCCTCCGAAGTATAGCTACTCGTAGTCCCTCCATTTAATTCAATATCAGGATGATCGATCGCATTCCTGCTGACAACGGACCAGTCAAAACCGATTTCACGGAAGAAGTGGGTTTCAACTTCGAGCAATTGAGCGGATATCTTAACCTGTTTGGTTTCAGTATCCAATTGAACTATTAGTGACTCAGCGCGGTTGATATATTCAGGAATATCACGGATAATCAGCGAATTAGTCCGTTTATCGGTATCAATACTCCCTCGCTCGGACAGCATAGTTTTAAGCGGAGTCTCCAAATCCTCAGCTGATGCGTATTTTATCTTTATAACCTTTGTCCCGACATCCTTACGAAGGCGACGGTCATAAAGGAATTGATCCTTCTTAGCCATTTTATCTTGATATTCTTTTGTCGGGACTACGGTAATGTGGTCGGTAGCTTCTACGACGGTGAGGTTATATGTTTCAGTAATTATATTAAGGGCTTCTCGCCAGGTGACATTCTTTAATTTGAGGGTGATATTTCCTTTTATGGAAGGGGAAGCTACAATATTTGTCCCCCCATAATCCCCAAGATATGTAAGTACCGATTGAATATCCGCATTCGATAGGGTTAAGGTTTTTATCAAACGATCGCTTTTTTGTTCCTCGCCAAAAGCTGTCGCCGCGGATATAATCAAGGCTAACATTAAAAATGCCGCCAAAACTTTCGGAATCAATTTTCTTTTCCTCATCTATATCACCTCAATCGCCATATGTAGTTATCATTCGCAATTTTGCCGTGCGCGCCCAACCGAATTCCGAAATATGGAAATAAACTTCACTGTCGGTTACTTTCCATACGCTTCCATTCCGAACTTTATCACCAACACCGAGCATATAACCATTCCCTTCAGTATCTTCGCACAACGCAACATTCCCGTTTTCATCCTGTAGAATCCCAACCAACTTCAAATCTTCCACCGCCGGAATCTTCACCAAACCAAATGCCTGCTTACCCTTACCGGTCTTCAACAAGGAACCGAAAGGATCCCTTGTTCCCCAGCTCCTATAGTTAATCCGAGAGCGCTTATAAGCAGCTTTAATGGTTACAGGTCTTTTAGCTGCTTTACGGGGAGGAATTTTCCGCACTATTTTTGTTTTAGGCTTTATCTTCACAGCGGAAGTATTAACTATTTTGCGAACTACTTTTTTCGGTTTTACAGCTTCCGTTTTACTATCGATTTCCTCCTTTTTCGCAACTTCTATCTTCGGCGAAACCGCTACCCACGGTTGGAAGTCAGGATCATCGGGTGTCGGAAAACTCAAAATAATTTTATTTCCCTCACCCTTAATCGTATATGTTATCGGTTTCCCGATATCAAAGACCACCCGTGTTATCAACGGCTCCAACGAGAATTGACTTGTCCTAATCGATTTTATCATTTTAGATGGAATCGAATAGTAATCCCGATCCGGCAAAGCATCCGTTGCATTCTTAATGTCCACTATTACCCGCACAGGAGGTTCGGTTATAATCTTATGAGTAAAGTCGATTTTCCCGTCGGCATATATTGTTGCTACGGTCATATTCCCGTTTTTGACAATATCCACATTTTTCACCTGACAGGCGGCTTGTGTCCCCGAAGATACAAAGCAAAAAATCAAAACGGCGAATAAGGATATTGAAAGGTAATTTTTTTTTCGCAAAAGTATCATAATTTTATTCTATCCTTATTTCTTTTTTACTTCCTTTTCGGGAGATTCTCCCGGTTTTATAGCCATATAAGTAATCATAACAATATCGGCTATTATCGTCTTCTCGCTCACCTTTGGTTTTTTAGGCAAATCCTCGTATTGGCTCAACTTTATATCCGACACATTGACAATAAATGGAAAATTGGCTACAGCCGCTAAAAAATTGCCGAAATCATGATAGGTCGTAGCCATTTTAATGGAATATTTATTCATCTTATAATAATCCCTGCTCTCGCTCCCGTTCGGTGTAATTTCAAGTACTACGGACCTATTGGTTTGGGCAGCCGCATGAATCTGATTTAAAAAAGTCGAAAACTCCAAAGTATCCGGCAAAAGCTTTTTTACGGGTTTATAAGAAACCAGAAGATTGTTATATTCCTCTTTTAGTTTTTCAAGATTCTTAGCCTTCTGTTCGACTTGATTGAGTTTCGCCAAAAGGGCTTGATAATCGCCATTCAGCCTATCAATCTGTTTCACCTTCTCAGCATAAATTTTCGTGTACCAAAAATAAGCTACTATAAGAAACACAATAACGACTAATATAATCTTTTGGCTTTTCGGATCTTTTATATCTATCATAGATTAACTACTTTACCCCATGCTGATTATTTCATCCCTCTTTCATCTGAGGGCTTTTTTTCGTCTCTTTCTTTAAATCGCATTGTATGCTAAAGCTATACATCGGCTTTTTCTCGATTTCTTCAAGCTCGATCGATGAAATGCTTAAATTGTCGAAATAAGCGGATTTGTTCAATTGAATAATGAAAGCAGCCAACGAGTTCAGGGAAAAAGCATAACCCTTCAGCGTAGATTTCACATTAATGGGTTTAGCCTTCTGAGGTGCTTTCCCCTTTGTCTTCGGTGGTTGCCTTTTAGTTTTTGCCACTCCCTGCTCGAAATCAGTCAGCCAAATATAAGCCGGAACCCGTTTCGTCAAATCACTTAAAAGGTCGACCCAATAAGTGCGGTTTTTATCGATGGTTTGAATTGCCGAAATACGCGAGAGGACTTCGGCTTTCAATTTGTTAAGCTCATCTATCTGATTTACCTCTTCCCTGTAATTATCGATTTTCCCCTGCGCTTCTTTTAGATTGTCTTTCATTTCGCCTATCCGATAATTCTGATATAGAGAAACCGCAACCATAAAAATTATGAGCGCCGCTACTCCTCCGAGGACATACATAAAGGTTTTATCGAATGAAATCGAAAATCCCTTTTTCTGAAATTCCTTGGGAAGAAGGTTAATTTCTATCATAATATATCAAACCTTCCTCAAAGCCAAACCCACCGCTACCATAAAAATGGGGGCGATCTTTTCCAACCCCACCTCGGCGATCGCTGCCGGATCGTATTCGATATTTCTAAGAGGATTGGCAATTTCAACAGGGGCACCTAACCTCGATTGGCATAATTCCGCAAGGTGGGGAATTAACGCCCCTCCGCCGGAAAGTAAAACCATATCCACATCCGAAACCCGCGCGGATGATTTGAAATAGGAAAAAGCAACTTCAAGCCCAGATAAAAGCTCATCGTTTGAAGTAACCAAAGTCGCCTTAAACAAATCCTCATCAATCGAAGAGGACTCATCGCCTCTTAAAACCCTAAACGCTAACTCATCATTCAACTGAAATTCACGCTGTACCGTCTCGAATATTATGCGGCCTCCACCCCCGACATCCCTCGTGGAATGATAATATCCGTCCTTTATAAAGGTAACATTGGTAGTATCAAACCCTATGTTAACCAAAGCGATAACCCTGTTGGGGTCGATTTCATAATTAACTTCATAGCAATTTAAAATTGCCAGAGAATCGGCGTCCACCAATACAGGATTAAGCCCGGCATCGGTAATCAAGCTTAAATATGTACGGAGGTATTCGTTGCGGGCAGCGACAAGCAATACTTCCATCTTCTTAGTTTCTTCATTGATATCGATAATATGATAAGACATCGTAACATCTTCGACATCGAACGGAGAGCGTTGCTCAGCCTCGAACAAAATAGCCTGTTCCGCCTCGGCTCCAGTTCTTATATCCATTACAATCTTGTCGGTGATAATGCCATGTCCTTCAATTGAAACGGCTACATTCTTTGTGCGGGGAGCATATTGGTCGATTAGATTTTGGATTTCGAATATTATCGCCTCTCTATCCTTTATCTCAGAGGCAATCATAGCATCCGGAGGTATCTCCCGATACCCGATAGCCTTAAGCTCATAGCCATCCCCCTTACTGCTCAATTTTACCAATTTAATTAAATTAGAGCCTATATCAAGGCTCAATACATTTTTCTTCTTTCCTAGAAGCGCCATTAGTAATCCATTTCTAAAACTTGCGTAAACTTATCCTCAGTATAAAATCTTGTCAAGTGAAAAATTCGGTCATAAACAATCCCCACCTAAGGGGATTGCGTATTCTCGGATATTCAATAGATTATATCGACAAGTAAATAAAAATATTTAGTTCGTTGCCCGACGAAATATGTTTCACTTATGGTATAAAACCACACTGTCTTTTCGCTCCAACCATTTGATAATTCGTTTTAATAAAGAGTTAAATATCAGTAAAAATATCCGAATGGGATTCAATCGGTAAATTTATAGCGAGCCACGAATCTCTTCCGCCTCTCCGCGCTATCCAGATGAAGTCTTTTTAGCTCACCATATAGAGCTTGTAAACTAAATCCATCGCCCCCAAACACCTCCCTGAATCGGTTATAAATCGCTTTTACATCGAGGCTCGGTTCCCCAAGTATTATTTTTTTCAGTTCTACGGATTGTCGATAATTGAGTACACCTATTTCGCGAGGTTTCATAGTTTCGCGGTTTGGAATCCCCTTATCGGACAAACCCCGTTCCCCCTGCCTAACCATTTTAATATTATGTTTTCCTTTGTGCTCGGTTATCTTTCCTACATCAACCGTTTTCCCCCTCAGCACAACGAAAGTAATGTCATCATCATAAGGGACACCTTCGGTGAAAGAATCAAGCTTTTCCTTCAATGCTTCCGCCAAATCTTTCGATGAGGAAAAAGATTCCTGACGGATGAATTCGACCAATCTATCTTCACCAAAGGTTTCCCGCTTGCCGTTACGGCATTCGGTTACCCCATCGGTATAAAGGAATATTAAATCATCAGGATAAAGATCCAGCTCGCCAGACTCCAATTTTTTTCCGAATACGATACCGTCAGGCAGTGACAATCCCATAGGGAAACCGGCCGGATTCAGCAGATAGCATTCCCCCTCGGCCCGTCTGAATAGTATCATAGGATTATGTCCCGCCGATGAGTATACGATCTTTTGCTTTTTAATATCCAATACCATATAAAACGCCGTTATAAACATTCCTTTCCCGACATCTTCCCTAATGAGATCGTTTACTTTCTTAAGTACCGCCACCGGAGATAACTCGCCCACGGCAACCAAGCGTATCGCTGTCCTTAGTATGCTCATAACCAATGAGCCCGGGACTCCTCCTCCGGACACATCGGCAATTATAATACCGAGGTGGTCATCATCAACTTTCACAAAATCGAAATAATCTCCCGAGACACTGCGCGAAGGTTCATATACGGATGCTATCTCAAACCCTTCGATATCAGGGACTTTTTTGGGAAGCAACGCCTTTTGAATCGCTTCGGCATTATTCATTTCCACCCTTAAGCGTTCCTCAGCCAAAGCAATCTTTTGATGTTCTTTGAACCTCTCGGACATTTCATTAAATGCTCTTGCTATTTCAGAAATCTCGTCCCGCCCATTAACCTCCAATTTACCATCCAATGTCCCATCATTGCCGATTTTTCCGACGGAGGCGGATAATTTGCTTACCGGTTTACTATGATAATTAGCGATGAGATAGATAATTAAAAATGCAAAAAATATCCCGCTTAAGCTAATGGCCGCCAAATTTTTCTGTTGGGCAATAATTTTATCCTTCACCACTTTCTCAGGTAAATCCGCTATGACTATCCCCTGCAATTTACCCAAATAATTGATAGGGACCAGAATTATATGACTCAACCCCGAAGAAGGATCCCGATATCTCTGATATCGGTCAAACAAACCTCTGTCAATTTGCGCGGGGAATTCATACTTCGACAGCAACAGACTTTCGTTAAATGCATCAGCCCATACAATCAAGGAAGTATCCACCACTGTTAACTCCTTAACATCAGCAATTGTCTGGCGTGCGTTCTTGATCAATGAGGCTAATTGCAATTCATCTTTAAGGACCATCTTGTCCCCGAGACGCGCAGCCAAGCCGTTCAGCGAATTAAGAGTTGTCGAGTATAAATCGCGGCGCGTGTTAACCACGATATTATGATTGAGATACAAAAATACCAACGCCATAATTATCATAATCGAAGCAGCCGCCCGTATAGCGAATTTGGTTCTAAAGGAAAAATATGCCTTTCGGGTTTTGCGACCACTTTTTAACCTTTTTCTCCCCTTTCCGATATATCTCACCATTCGCAGTTGATTTTCACCGTTTACATTATCATAACTAACCTCGTCCATTACTTTGCGAATCAAATATAATCCCAACCCGCCCTGTCTTCCCGTACGAATGTATCTTTCCAAATTCGGTGTTTCGCTATCATTATAATCGAAGCTCCTGCCATTGTCGATCAAAACAAATACGATCCTCCCCCTTAATAAATTTATATGTAATTCTATATCGCCTCCCTTGAACATATAGGCGTGGCGGATAATATTACTGCAAGCTTCCTCAATGGCCAATTCAATTGCGCCGGCAACTTTCTTCTCACATCCTACCTCATCACAAACTTTGCCAACTAATCCCCTGACGTTTTTAAGCGATTCACTATTTCCTCTGAAAATATATATATATTCTTTTTTCGGGCGGTGGAACATCATCTTCTCCCTTGAGATTGCATTAAGCTTTCCGCCTGGCGGATATTGCGAATAGCATTGATATTAGTGGGATATTTGTCCAATACTTTACGCCATAATTTAATGGCGCTCTGAAAATCTCCATTTTGATAAGCCTTTATCCCGTCCAAGTACAATTTCCAGATATCGGAGTCCTCTTTAAGTTTCTCCAAAGTAGTCGTTCCGGAAATCTTTTCCCGAGAGCGATTAAGATAATCCAGTGAAGTTTTATCTTTGGGATCATAGTCAAACGCCATTTTGAATTCCACTTCCGATAACGAATAATTCCCATCATTATATAATTGCAGGCCCCGTTTGAAATGGAGTGCTGCTTGAAGCTTGTTCGATATTTCGTTAATCCTTCCCCTGACAACGGGATCGTCCGGATTCAATTCCGATAGGGTCTGATATTCCCCATAAGCCTCAGGATATTCCTTTTGTTTGTATAATGAATATGCTTTAAGTTTTAAATCCCTAATTTGATTTTGATACAAGGATACATAGCTTTTTCGTAGTGCTTCTGCCTGTTGATTATTTGAATCTATTAACAGCAATTTATCGATCTCATCAATAGCCGATTTATAATTCCCTTCGGAGGCAAGTCTTTCGGCCCTTTTGATAATCATTTCTTCTTGCACCGTCCGCCGTAAATCCGATTTTTCTTCATATCTGAGCATTTCGATTTCGGGGTTAATATCATTTAACCTTTTTTTCGCCGGTTGAAAATCGGGTTTCCACGCAAGAGCATTTAAATACGCCCGCTGCGCCTCCTCGAATTTGCTCAAAGCAGCAAGTGAATCGCCCTGATTCAAGTAATAATTCGCATTCGATATTTTTTCCTGCCTTGAAAATACCGCGAACCTCTCCTTGCTAATAACCTGCTCCCGTGCGATCCTCTCCCGCAATTTCATAGACAACGGTTTTCCAAACCGAAAAGACAAAGTGAATCGGTGAACATCCCCTATCCCCTCCGAACTTATAAAGGCATAATCGAGCTTGACAAATCTGTATGACAGCCCGGCACCGAAAACGATATCACCGGCATCATAGCCACTTCGAACGAAAAAATTCCCTCCGAAATCGGTCTCCATTCCAAAATGCATATTAGCTTCCTTTTGCTCGGTTTTATCAACATCGACTGCTAACCTTATCCTATTATTATAACCGCCGAATAATATCTCATATCCCAATCCGGCTTTTATATTCAGCGGTTCTTTTTCGGTTTCCAAATCTAATTTCAATCCCGACGAATAAAGATTCTGTATATTTAATCCAATAGTCAGCTCCCTATGACCGGGTATTTTAAACAATATCCCCAAATCACTTGAAAAATCGGAAGCATTATATGAATCGATAGTTTGGCTTGAGACTTTTCCGCTCGCTCCAACGCTCAAATATTGCGTAATATGATGGGCGTAGGTTAAAAAATATTGCTCCTGATGAAACACGAAAGATCCCCATCTGATATTATATTCATCCCTTCGAGGGATATCCCCTACACCAACCCTCATAATGCCTAAACCGAAAGAACCGTAATCGAGCGTCGGAAACACAAAATCCAAGCAATCATAATTTACCCCCTCCCATAGCGAAATATGCAAACCCGATAACTCTATTTTCTCAAGCTGACTGATACCTGCCGGATTGTAATACACAGCCGATGCATCGTCCGAAATGCCGACAAACGCTCCACCCATCCCCATAGCACGCGCTGATGCCCCATAACTGAAAATGGATTCCACCCCATAACTATAATCATTTGCCAATAGTCCGTTATTAGGAGCAATTAAAATCAACAGGGCGGAGAATAATATAACAAACAATAAATTATTTATAAAGCCAAAAGAACCCCTCATTTTACCACCGCCACTTTCGTCTTGACCGCTTCCCCGGTCGAAGCCAACTTAAGTATCGCTATGTAAACCGCATTGTTGACGGTATAGCCATTACCGTTTCTCCCATCCCACTCAATTGGCGCCAGTGTAGATTGCCCGGAATGATTCCCCTGCAAACAATGCTCATCGGACCCCTTAAATTCGACATTCCATACCGGTTTGCCGGTCAAAGTATAAATTGTCAATGATACATCCGATTGTATAGGTAAATAATAGGAGAATATCGTTGTTTGCCTTAGAGGATTAAATGGATTAGGGTAATTGCCAAAGCTTTCTTTTAGATTGCCGATGGATAAGCCGGCGGGTTTGGTTCTTAATTTAAGTGAGTCCCCAGATGCGGTTTTTACACCTACTTTAATCTGAGGAACTCCATCCCGAACGGCGTAAGCCTCCAAATCGCCGCTATTTATCCCCAAGGAAAATCCGGGCAAGTTAATGCTGTCTTTTATCTTAATTACAAAAGTTAATGTATCCATTCCCCCCGGCGGAATTGATATATCGTTAATGTTGTCAAAGACAGCCGTTGTATCAGAAATGCTTCCCGAAGCCTCACTCCCGCTTGAAGTTAAAAGTCTGATTTGCTGGGCAAATGTATTAAACCCTATTTCCCCACCATTTACCCCGTAAGCCCAAAGCTGAAAATATGTCAAAACTATCGGATAACCGCTCCCGTTATCATTATTATAAAAGTACAATTTAAGGCCGTTTATTTCCGTGCCTGCTATCCCCTGCCCCGAGAAACCATCATAACCTTCGAGAATTAAATCCGGCTTTAAATCCTTTACTAAAAACTGAATCGAAAGGGAATCGGCGACAATATGTGCACCCTTATTTGTATTGGAATCATTCGGAACATTAGTTATCCGCACCCACACGGATGCCGGATTAAGCAATTCATAAGCAGGAGCCCTAATATCGAATGAGACAGGCTCACCAATATCAAATATCCGGCTCTGATTTGAAAGTAACTCGAAATCCGCCGGTTTATATATCTTTACTTCGCCCGGATAAGTCCCCGCCTGACCAATATTCTCACAGCTGAAAGATAAAGTAATCTCCTGCGAGGGATCCAAAACCAAATCCGTCGCCGAATTTGGCGCAAGAACATAAAATTGCGGAATCAATTCAGCGGCTTCGACGGTTAGGACTTCGAGTTTGTCGGTAACGGAAATTGAGTCACCCGAATAGGGGTCTATCCCGCTTATACCTACAATTACATTTTTAATGTTTACATCCGGTTCATCGGGAGAATATAATTGCCAATTGACGGGCTGAAGTCCAATATCCTTTGTGATAGGATCGGTCGTAATATAACCTTCGGGTAGTTCAATGGTGGCAGTGGGATCAGATACTCCCCCATCAAAAGCTATCGAATCACTAACGGTAAATAACTCCCCGGTCGATAAAACGCCGTCGGTGGCACCGAAAGGATTTACTATCCTCAAAGAACTAGATACACCAATCGGTTGGATAACCACTATACGAATATTTGCCGTGCTATCAACACCTATTGCGTTGGAGGAATCATTTACATCAATTATATCCCCGTCAAACTTGGTGTTGATAACAAACTCACCAACAGTATCGATATCAGCCGCATAAATATCCCAAAATACGGTATCGATAGGATTATCTATTATATCGAACTCCTGCCTTGCCGGACCTATCAGTGCAAAATCTGGAGCGGAGGACAAATCCAATTGCAAAGCCATATCTCCGGATATATCAGCTTCCCCATTCTTAAATACTATTGCATTAAGAGTAAAACGCTCCCCGGCAGTAACGGTGTCAACATCAGGAGTAACATTAAATACTTCAAGTCCGATTATTCCTACCGAAGCGGGCAACTGCTTCTCAACAATTCTGGTTCCTTGATTATGAGCAACTTCAATATCCACTTCATTTCCGGATATATCACCTGTTGCACTAACAGGGGATAATTCAAAAACCTCAAAACCGGAAACGGAATCCGCAGCAACGGGATAATCAAAATTGATTTCCGATAATCCGGGGAGGAGATCTACAATTATAGAATCAGGATATTCGGAACCTCCATCCGAACTTAAGCCGGCTATTATATTCCTGACCGGCTCACTCCCCATATTCCGAAAAATGCCGGAGAAAAAGAAATTTTGACCGATGTCAACTTTCGGAGCATTGGGGGAGCTAATATGGGTGGAATCAATAACAATATATCCCGGACTAAATACCGAAACGGAATCATTCTTCAAACCGATTGATTCATCGATTTCAACCCCGTTTTCGAGGCCGAAAAGCCTGAGGGTTGGAGCATAATCACCAATTTCCAAAGAATCGCTGACCACCGAACTGACGAAATGCAACAAAACAGTATCATTTGGCGGGATCTCATTAGGGAAACCATCGGCGGTATCCAATACAGCCCTAAACGGATTCTCACCGCCCCCAAAAACAAAATTCGTACTATCGGGATTTAGTTCCAATGTTACCCCATCGATGCTTGCTATTTCCAGCTGGAAAGGTACCGAAGAATTTATAACAACCGAATCCGGATTGAGGGTATTACTTATATATGAAAGAGATGAACGGTCGGTAATAAAAAGAAAATCCAAAGCCTGCAAGCTGTCGATATATGGATACCCCATAACTCCCCCATATAAAACCAACGATGGATGATAGCTGCCCGGCAGCAAATCCTCGTTAATCGCTTTCGGATCGAAATTTAATTCAACTTGTTCGGCATTGGGGGGAAGGTAAGTGTCAGAGGACAAATTAGACTCATACAAATGGCCAAGGGTGTCCTGAATAACAACTTTCGAAGAATCATATAAATTTATTCCAATATAAAATGTATCCGCAACCGTTAATGCGAAAGAATAAACCTGGCCCAAAGTAACAGTATCGGGATGTAGAGAATTGCTGAAAGAATTAACTAAATCACGAACCGCAAAATGTGCCGTATCGGGGAAATTAAAGGTTTTATTGAATATCGCAATAGTATCGGTATGTGAAAATATATCGATATTCAAAGGCTCCGAAACACCCCCGGGATGGAAAGGAACATAAAAGCTCAAATTAAATTTTTTCGTTTCGCCAGCGTTTATGCTGAAAGGGAAAGAAGGTTCCGAATTACAAAAATAATGATTTACCTCATCCTTCGGAACAAGAATAGTACTATCTACGATTACCGCCCTGTCCGTGTTGTTAGATAGTTGCATAATCGCCGATACAGAATCGTCAAAGAAGAAATATTCTTCTCCCAAATGAAGATAATCCAATAACAAGGATAGGTAATAAAAAGAATTGGAATAGGAGGTATCCACATCGGAAACCGCCATCAATCGTTTATAACCGGACTCACCCCATAATGTTGTATAATGAGAATATAAATCACAAATACCATCAACGAAATCCGATGATTGGTTAAAGATATTATTCTCGATAATGTCGGTTGCCCCCATCGCATCAAGCCTTATCTCGTTTTGTGAAGCATCCATATCAATTTTAACATTGCCGAAACCATCGTAAGCGATAATCTCCGATGGTTCGGTAAACGGTATCCCGCAGGATTGGGGCGAATTAATCGATACGGAGGTTTTTGCATAATTGCTCGGATGGACAAAAAATGGTTGGGTAGTATCCGCATAATAACCGGAACTTAACTCTATAAGAACCGTATCCGTCGCATATAAATATTGGAGAGCGTAACCTTCTCCATCGGAAACATTGATATTGTTCAGAATGGGAACTGCTCCCCAAGGTGATGGATGAACCCCCTCCACCCCTTCGACGATAATTAACCCTGATACTAAATTACCAAAACTATCAACTGCCCCATTAACACCGAGCTCAAATGCCTCTCCCGCCACAATGGAGTCTAAATCGCATGATATAATGAAATTAGCTACATCGGCAGGAGAAACCAATACCGCAGTAGATTGAATAGATTGGCTTTCATAATTAAATAAAACATTCTGTAAACCGGATGTGAAAAGTATAAATCCATCTCCAGAAAAATAACGAAATCCAGAATCGGAAAGAGTAAAATTATAAGGATGGTTTTGATTATAGTAAAAATATTCGGAATCAGCTGTACTGGTAAAATATATCTCCCCCTGAAAATCGGTTTTATGATTTCCTTTTACATCCAAAATTTCAACGCCTATACTGTCAGGGAAAGACCTACCGGCAACGGAGCTAATAGGAATATTATAAAAGTTTACATTTCCAAACTCCCCCGGAATCACCGTAATATCTCCGGATACACCTATCGTCTCACCGTAGGAAGCATAAATATGACAAACGCCAACCTTATCAGCCATAAAGAAGCCATTATAAATATCACCGCAACTATCCGGTTCAACAGACCACTCAAAATCCAACCCTCCAACCTCATTCCCATATTCATCGAAAGCAGTTGCATCGAAATTAACATATTCCCCAGCAAGGATTTCCATATCACCTGCGGGTGTAATTTCTATATGATCAACTGCACTCGGGATTATATCAAAAATCTGCGAGACAGAGGGCCCGTCAATCAGAGAATCTAAAGCAGTCGTAGTCCAACCCACCAAAAAATGGCTACCGGCAATCGTATCATTTACAAGATAATCTAAGGTGATGATTATCAATGAATTAGGATCTATTGGTGGCGAATCCGTTTTCATAATTATCGATAATGTCTGATTATTAATATTATATCCCTGAATATAGTTATTGTATAGGCTATCCCCCACTTTAATGTTTATGGAATTCAAATTACCAAAGTCAAACCCCTGCTGGAAATCAAAATGAAATTTCCCTCCCGGCGGAAGTCCGTTTTCCCCATTGAAGCTGATGGTATGTATGGAGTTAGCGCCTGCGGTTGAATCGACTAAAACATCACCGAACCCAGATAATTTCCCCTTCGATATTTTATCATCCCCAATAGCGTTAACCGCGGAAAAGGTAAAAATCAATATAACTGCGAATAGGATATTAGTAATATGAAACTTACGCATCAATTCCCCGGCTAAAATTTCGAAATCTAACTTCTACCGCGGTTTCCCGTAAGAAAAAGCAACCATATAAACGGCGATTAATTTCACCTTCTATACTAATAATATATTATTTATAAATTTTTTGTCAATCGAAATCGTAATCCGCGGAATTGACAAAACTATTGTTTTCGGAGAATGTATTTATCCCGCTTTTTATTAAAATTCCGTTTAATAACCAAAACAAAAAATATCCCATAGCCCTATCAATTTCCCCAAAATAGATTTGAATTCTATATCCAATTGTTTTAAGCTTGTTTTACAATAAATATCGTAATAGGAGAAAATTATGCCCCGCAAGATTATATTTTGTATAATCATTATGCTGTTCCTGACATCCCTTGCCTACGCTCAACAGGACATACTAAAAAAGGCGTTAAATGAGGTTGGGTTTAGCCGCTCCGATTTGGGATACAACCCAAAGGGTTATTGGAATCGCTATCCGAACCCGAAATTGATACCTTATGTAATGCCCCATTTCAACGATTTATTCGCCGAACCTTTGATGGGATACCAATTTTCGGTTTCGATGGGAAATGTTATCGAAGATTACCTAAATCCGAAGCTTATGGCCGAGAAGAAGTTTTCCTTACATAGAATTGTGTATATGTTGGGGGTTGATAGGCGAATAAGCGGTTTCCGTAACTATTCCACGAATTTATCCGCCGAAGTCGATTCTACCCGACCCATAATAGATGCGTTGGAAAAGATATATGCCTATAAGAATAAACAAATGCAGTTTTATACTTTTGGGAACAAATCGGATTATGATTTGGTAAAGGAAGCCCAAAAACAGTTGGATTCAATCGATCTGAAAATCCAAATTGAAACCGCTAAAATCCTCCTTAATATACTTGATGCCGTGAAATGGCGAGATTTGGCTTTGCGAGATGTAAAACCAAAACTATTGTATGAAATATTCTCCATTGATGATTTTCCCGAAAGTCAAGGAGATGGGACTGTTTATTATCCCCAATTCGATGACATCAGCCATTCAATAGACGAACATTCCCTCTATTACGGTTGTATGAAAGCAGTCCAATCCGCTGAAAGCGGTCGGTGGGATCTGTCGGAGTTGTTAAAAGATAAATCCCTTGATTTCAAGGATATCGATTTCAATTTCAAAACCCCTATCGGGAGAGTGGTAATATCCGGAGAGGGAAAGGATAGGCACAGTTATAGCGACTGCTGTTTATTGATAGATTTTGGGGGAGATGACACATATAATGGCTCGGTAGGAGCAACCTCCAATCCCGATACTCCGGTTTCCATCTGTATCGATTTAAGCGGAAAAGATAAATATCTCAATGATGATAAATCGGTTCCTTCACAAGGGGTCGGAATTTTCGGTTGCGGGGTGTTAATCGATGTCAGCGGCGATGATATTTATAAAAGCAAAAAATGGTCTCAAGGTTATGGTATGTTTGGTATCGGGGTTTTATTGGACGAGGATGGGGATGATGATTATTCGATGGAATCGGGCGGGCAGGGAGCAGGTTGTTTCGGGTGTGGATTTAATCTCGATGTAAAGGGGAAGGACAGATATTACATTTACGGCGATGGGCAGGGTTATGGCGGCGTAGGAGGAGGCGTAGGGATACTCGGCAATCTCGAAGGCGATGATCATTATATTGCCGAACCATCGGCTGAGATTGCAGACCGCGGTGATTATCATTCCAAAATGAAAATTAATGTCTCCAATGCTCAGGGAGTTGGCTCCGGAAGGCGGGGCGACGGAACCGATGGCCACAGCTGGGCAGGGGGATTAGGAGCGATAATTGATATACATGGCAATGACAAATACGAATCCGGAAATTGGTCTTTGGGGACCGGATATTGGTATGGAACGGGAATCGTTTATGATAAGACCGGCGACGATATTTATCGTTCGGTTTATTTCACTCAGGCATCC
>Ga0256841_1001604_pt1 | contig 19072 bp, 14 predicted proteins | sample 356308metaG_FD_185971 | JGI IMG/M metagenome (GOLD analysis project Ga0256841, IMG submission 185971) | Hydrothermal vent microbial communities from Mid Atlantic Ridge, Atlantic Ocean - 356-308 | ecosystem: Environmental > Aquatic > Marine > Hydrothermal vents | place: Atlantic Ocean: Mid... | reverse complement strand
GGAAAGCCGTGATCAGAACGACGACCGAGAGGTTGAGCGTGCCGGCCACCGCACCGAAGCGGAGGAGTTTGCGGAGTCTGGCCGTCACCGGGGCGCCCGTGGCTGCGCTGGAAGACAAGAAGATGCGGGTGTCTTCGACGAGGCGGCTCGCATGCGGAAGCAGCGGGATCGCCAGCGCGACGGCGACCGCCACGCTTCCGGCCAGGAAAGCGGCGGAAAGGGTCAGGGCCCGGCGCCGCCCGTGTTTCGTGCCGGGGCCTTCCCGGAGGAGATGGACCAGTTCGAGGAGGATGAGCGGGTAGAGGAACACCGCAGACTGCCAGGTCATGGCGGCGGCGGCGGCGAGCGCCCCGGCGAGGGCGGCATACCTGCGGGCTTGCGCGGGAGCCGCCCGTGCGCGGCGGAGCATCCAGCACGAGGCCAGCGCCGCCGCGATGGCCCACCCGTCTACGCGCCCGCCCTTGTAGCTTTTGACGAAGAGCGGATCGAGGAAAAAGGCCAGGCTCAGCGCGCCGGCCGGCCACGGGCTCGTCCCCCGCGCAAGCAGCCAGCCGAGCATCGTCGTCGCGGCGAGCATCGCGCCGAAGAGGGCGGCCAGCCGCACGGCGCGCGGCGTTTCTCCGGCAGCGCGGTAGAGCAGCTCGTGCGCCAGCGGTCCCGCGTACGACCACGCTCGCACGGGCCGCCCCGTCTGCGGCGACCACTTCGTCGACCACTCGCTCTCCGGTTCGAGGGTGAGCCGCCCAAAGTCCACCTGCTGCACTTCGTCCTGCCAGTAGATGGGCGAGATGTCCAGCGTCAACACGTGCACGAGGGCGGCGGCGGCGAGCGCAGCGGCCCACGTGCGCCGGAGCATCCGCCGGGATGGAGGAGGCGAGCCGGGTATGACGGGGGCGAGGAAGGGCATGGGCGGGGGGAAGGTCAGGTTTACGCGCGGGTTTCGGGAGGCCGAGACCCGGCAGGGGCCTCATCCGGGTCGACCATGGGCGGCCGGTCCGACGGCTCCGAAGCGAGGACGGCGGCTTCCACGTAGAGCGGTCGCCGCTTCACCTCCTCGTAGATCCGCGCCAGGTACGTGCCGAGGATGCCCAGGCTCAGCATGAGCAGGCTTCCGATGATCTCCAGCAAGAGGATAACCGTCGTGAACCCCTCCACCGCCTCGCCCATCCACCATTGGGCAAACACCTTCGTCCCGAGGATCAGCGAGAAGAGGAGAAAGAGCACGCCCGCGAGGGTGATCAGTTGGAGCGGGAGCGTCGAGAAGGCGGTGATGGATCGGGTGAAGAGCCCGGCGAGCTTGACGAGGGTCCACTTCGAGCGGCCGTGTGCGCGTTCGGGGACCTCGAACGACACCTGCGCCCGCTCGAAGCCCATCCAGGCCACGATGCCGCGAAAAAACAGATTGCGTTCTTCGAGGTGGAGGAGCAGGTCCACGGCGCGGCGGTCGAGGAGCTTGAAGTCGGTGGCGCGGTCGAGGTCGAAGCCGGAGAGTCGGTTCATGAGCGTGTAGAAGAGGCGCGCGCCCAGCCGGTTCAGGAGCGGCTCCCGGCTCCGGTGCGTTTTTACCGCCTCCACCACGTCCACGCGCGCTTCCCGCCAGATCCGGTACATTTCCGGGATCAGTCCGGGCGGGTGCTGGAGGTCGGCGTCCATGACGAGCACGGCGTCGCCGCTCGCGTGCCGGAGACCGGCCCAGATGGAGGCTTCTTTGCCGAAATTTCGGCTGAAACGCACCGCGCGGAGCCGCGGATACGTCGCGCAGGCGTTTTCGAGGAACGACCACGTGTCGTCCGTCGAGCCGTCGTCGATCACGATGAGTTCGTGCGGGATCGCGGCCTTGCGGAGGACGCCGGCGACGACGTCGAGCGTCTCGATCACCCCCGACCCTTCACAATAGGAGGGGATCACGACCGAGAGCAGGGGGGTTGCGGGAAGACGCATCGGTTTGCTGATGGGGGAAACGTTGCGGGCAATCTACGAAAAAAACGGACCGGCGGGCGCGCCGTCGTCGGGGCGAGAGTTCTCTCGCAAAGTTTCACGAAGGGGCGTTGATCGGCGGAGGAGAACTTTCTAACTTTCCCGTCTGTATGTACCCGTCTTCATCTCTCCTGTCCACGGCTTCTGATGCGGCGATTGCGCTCGAAATGGGGAACGCGCTGGCTGACGCTCGTGATCGGCGTCAGCACGTTCACGTCGTTCGTCGCGCCGCTGGCGACGTCGGCGCAGCCTTCCGTCCTGCCTTTCGCCGACTGGCTCCGGAGCCAGTTGCGCGAGCCGGCGGGCGCAGACTTCGAGGAAGCGCTGGCGGCCGTGGAAGACCGCGCCCCCGGGACGTTTCACGAGTACCTGTCGGTCTTCTTCGAAGCGTATGCGGGGCGCCACTCCGGCGAGGCGCTTGCGAAGGCCTTCACCGGGCAGTCGCTCTCGCCCGAGGCGCTTCTGTTCTTGCTCCAGTGCCGGTATCACCGGGTGGTCGGCGAGGCCGTATTGCCTCCCACGGCCCTCTCGGCGATGGTTGCGCCGCAGATGAAAACCCCGGAGCACAATCCTGCCGCGTTCGCCGGGCAGGCCGAGGCCCTGCTCCGCACGGCGGCCCTGTCGCGCGTTGCTCCGACAAAGCATGCGGAAGCCTTCGCCCACGCGTTGCGCCGGATCGTGACGGCGCAGCCGCTCGGGCCCTAGCCCCTCCCCGCCGGTTCACCGGCTGATCCCCTTCCGCGCATCCACGTCCCGGGACGTACGTTTCCCGGCGTGGACGGCCCCCCAGCTCTCGCGGCCTTTCCCTGTCCGGAAAGCGCCCGGCCATCCGGGCCGAAGCGCGCCTCTTTCCCGCGTCTCCCGTATCGGCGGCGTGTTAAGCTTTCGATCCCAACCATTCTCAAAGTGAACCATGCAAGGTAACGGACTTAAGATCGGCATCACCGTTTTCTTCCTGGTGCTCTCCGGCTACTACCTCTATCCTTCCGTCAAGAGCTACTACATCAACAAGAAGCTCGATTCGATGACGGAAGAGGAGCGGTCGGCCTATCTGGAGGAGCATTTCAGTGACATTCGTGAAACGAAGGAAAAAGCCCTCAAACTCGGGCTCGACCTGCTCGGCGGCATGCACGTGACGTTGGAGGTGCGCGTCGAAGAGCTGATCCGCGCGCTCGCCACCGATACGGATCAGACCTTCGAAGAGGTGCTGGCCGCCGCCCGGCAGCGCGCCGCCACCGGCGACATCTCGATCATTGACGCCTTCGTGGAGGAGTTCGAGAAGCGCGATCCCGACGTGCGGCTGTCGCGGTATTTCCGGAACGACGAAGCAGGGATCACGCGGCGTTCGAGCAACGCCGAAATCGCGCAGTACCTCCGCCAGCAGGCCGACGAGGCCGTCAACCGGGCCATCGAGATCATCAGGGACCGGGTGGACCGCTACGGCGTCACCGAGCCGTCGATCCAGAAGCAGGGGACGCGGCGCATCGTCGTGGAGATGCCGGGCATCGACGACCCGGAGCGCATCCGAGGCCTGCTCAAGGGGACGGCGCGCCTGGAGTTTCACCTGATGGCGGACCCGGCGGAGTTGCAGCGGTCCCTTCAGCGCATCATCGAGTACTACGAGACCGGCCTGGACTCGAGCCTCGTCGATACGAGCGCCGTGGCCGAGGCCGACTCGAGCTTCGACCCGAACGCGCTCATCGACGAGGAGCAGCAGGGCACGGGCAACCGCCTGCTCGAAGTGATGACGCCGGTCGGGCAGGGCGCCGTCTTCGGAAGCGTGCTCGAACAGGACACGTCGAAGGTGAACCGGCTGCTCTCCGACCCGAAGGTGCGCGAGATGCTTCCGCCCGACATTGAACTGATGTATACGGCTTCGCCGCAAGGGTTCACCCCGGAAGGGCACGAGATCTATTATCTGCTCGGCGTGCGCAAGGAGGTCGAACTCGACGGCAGCGTCATCACCGACGCGCGGGTGGACTTCGACCAGTTCACGAACCAGCCGGAGGTCTCGATGACGATGAACTCCGAGGGCGCCCGCACCTGGTCGCGCCTGACGGGGGCCAACGTCGGAAAACAGGTCGCCATCGTGCTCGACGGCGTGGTGTACTCCTACCCGGTGATCAACGAGCGCATCCCGAGCGGGCGCACGAGCATCACCGGGCTGGCTTCCCGGGAAGAGGCGCAGGACATCGTGACGGTGCTCAAGTCGGGCGCCCTTCCGGCGCCGGTGGACATCGTCGAGGAGCGCACGGTCGGGCCGAGCCTCGGACGGGCCTCGATCCGCGCCGGCTTCAACTCGGTCATGATCGGCTTGCTGGCCGTGGCGCTGTTCATGATCTTCTACTACCGCACCGCCGGCGTCGTGGCAGACCTCGCGCTGATCCTCAACATCATCTTCATCCTCGGCATCCTCGCCGGTTTCCGCGCCACGCTGACGCTGCCGGGCATCGCGGGCATCGTGCTGACCATCGGCATGGCCGTCGACGCCAACGTGCTCATCTTCGAGCGAATACGGGAGGAACAGACGACGGGCAAGACCCTCAAGGCCGCCATCGAAGGCGGGTACGGCAAGGCGCTCAGCGCCATCTTCGACGCCAACATTACGACGTTCTTCGTGGGCGTCATCCTGTACTCGTTCGGCGTCGGGCCGATCCAGGGCTTTGCCGTCACGCTGATGGCCGGCATCCTGTCCTCGATGTTCACCGCGATCGTCTTCACGCGCATCATCTTCGACTACCTCGTGCTCGAGCGCCGGAAGGTAGTGAGCTTCGGATAAAACGCGCGCGCCGGACTCCGGAACGTGAAAGACGTTGAATACGCCGCTTCTTCGGCGACAAGCATAGAGAGAAACGACCATGCGAATTTTTGAGAACACCAATATCGACTTCATCCGGAACCGGGTGAAGGCCTATTTCTTCTCCGGCGTGCTGATCCTGCTCAGCCTTGCCTCGCTCGTGATCCACGGCCTCGAACTCGGCATCGATTTCAAGGGCGGGATGGAGTTCGTCGTAGACACCGATGCGCCCCTGGCGACGACGGAGGTCCGTTCCGTGCTGACGGACGTGCTCGGACGGGCGCCGGAGGTGAAGGCGTTCGGAGACAACGCCTTGCTCATCCGCACGCTCGCCGAAGGGGACATCAACCAGCGGCAGAACGAGATCGTCAACGGCATCCGGACGGCGTTTCCCGAGGCAAACCCCCGGGTCGTCAAAACGGACATCGTGGGGCCGCGCTTTGCCGAGGATCTGAAGCGCGGCGCCATCTACTCCGTCTTCGGATCGCTGCTCGTCATCTTCGTCTACATCCTGATTCGCTTCGAATGGCGCTTCGGCGTCGGGGCGGTGGTCGCCCTGTTCCACGACGTGACGATCACGCTGGGGGCTTTCGCGCTCCTGCACGGGATCCTGCCGTTCTCGCTCCAGGTCGATCAGACGATCATCGCCGCCTTCCTGACCATCGTCGGCTATTCGCTCAACGATACGGTGGTGATCTTCGACCGCATCCGCGAGTACACGAATCTGTTCAAGACGGAAACGTACGAGAACGTGGTCAACCGGTCGATCAACAACACGCTCAGCCGCACGATCATCACTTCGGGGACGACCTTGCTCGTGGTTATAACGCTCTTTATATTCGGGGGCGAAGTGTTGCGCGGTTTTGCGTTTGCCCTGATCGTCGGGATACTCATCGGCACGTATTCGTCGATCTTCGTGGCTTCACCGATCGTGGTTGAGTTGAGAGCACGGATGCCCCAAAAACGCCGGAAATAGCAGCGCCGGAGCCCTCCGGCCACGGAGCCGGGGGCCAAGGCGGTGACGGCTGCCCGTGGATTCCGAGTCCTATTTACACCTATCCCCTCATTCAAGTCCGGAGGACAGATGAACTTCAACGTGGACGAGCGATACAACGCCGTCGTGATCACACTGAAAGGCAACGTCATGGGTGGTCCCGACGGCGCCAAGCTGCATGAGACGTTGCACGAGCTCAAGAAAAAGGGCAAAACCAACGTGGTCGTGGACCTCTCGAAGGTCAAGTTCATGAACTCGAGCGGCCTGGGCATGCTCATCAGCGCGCTGACGACGATGCGCAATGCCGGCGGCGACCTGCGCCTGGCCAATGTGGCCGACCGCATCCAGTCGCTGCTCGTGATTACGAAGCTGATCACCGTGTTCAAACACTATGATTCGGTGGATGAAGCGGTCGCGAGCTTCGAGGAGGAAGCATAAACCCTTCGGGGGGCGCGGTCGTTCGGATCCGTCGTTGCGGCGCAGGCGTCGCGGGCGGGCTCACGGGCCTAGCCTCCTGCCGTGAAAACAACCGTGAAGGCGGCGGGGAAAGCCTCGCCGCCTTCTCTTGTGCCGTGCCCGTCGCCTCGCCCGTACTCGGCAGCGCGGGCCTCGCGCGGGAGATCATTAACGTTCCGGAGAAGCATCATGCCGGTTACAATCGTCATCGGAAGCCAGTGGGGCGATGAGGGCAAAGGCAAGATCGTCGACCTGCTGGGCGATCAGGCGGACATCGTGGCGCGGTATCAGGGGGGCGCCAATGCGGGGCACACCATCTGCTGGGGCGACCAGACGTTCGTGCTCCATCTCGTGCCCAGCGGCATCTTTCACGAGGGCGTCACGTGCGTGATCGGCAACGGCGTGGTGATCGATCCGGCGGCGGTGCTCGAAGAGATCCGGATGATCCGAGAGCTCGGCTACGAGGTGGAGGGGAGGCTCCTGATCTCGCACAACGCCCACCTCATCATGCCGTATCACAAACAGGTGGAGGCGGCCCGGGAACGCGCCCGCGACGCCGGGGCCATCGGCACCACCGGACGCGGCATCGGACCGGCATACGTGGACAAGTTTGCCCGCACCGGCATCCGCGTGGTGGACCTCCTCGACCGGGAGACGCTTCGCAAGAAGCTCAAGCGCTCCATCGAGGAGAAGAACGTGATCCTCCGGAACATCTACGGTGAGGCGGGGCTCGACGTGGAGGCCATCATCGAGGAGTACGTCGCCTTCGATCAGCTCATCGACCCGTATGTGACCGACACGACGCAGTATCTCTGCCGGGCGCTCCGGGAGGGCAAGCGCGTGCTGGCCGAGGGCGCGCAGGGAGCGCTGCTCGACGTCGACTTCGGCACGTACCCCTTCGTCACCTCCAGCCACCCGACCGCCGGCGGTTGTTGCACCGGCCTCGGGGTGCCGCCGACGGCCGTCGAACGGAGCATCGGCATCGTCAAGGCCTATTGCACCCGCGTGGGCAACGGACCTTTCCCGACGGAACTCCTCGACGAGGACGGCGAGCGACTCCGGCGCCTCGGCCACGAGTTCGGCGCGACGACGGGCCGCCCCCGCCGCTGCGGATGGCTCGACCTGGTCGCCCTCCGCTATACCACCATGGTCAACGGCTTTACCGACTACGCCATCACCAAGCTCGACGTGCTGACCGGCTTCGAGACGATCAAGGTGTGCACCCGCTATCGGTATGACGGCAAGGAGACGACCCGCTTCCCGAGCGAGGTGCAGACCCTCGAAAAGGTGGAGCCGATCTATGAGACGTTGCCGGGATGGTCGGAGGATCTTACGGGCGTGAGGCGCTTCGAAGACCTGCCCGCCGCCGCACGGGACTACCTTCGCTTCATCACCGAGCGGACGGGTGTCGCCGTACGCATGATCTCCACCGGCCCCCGGCGTGATCAAACGATCGTTCGGCCCTGACGGAAGCGCCCGGTGAGGGCGGCGGCTGAACCCGGGCGCGGCTTCGCCGTTGTATCGGGCGCGCAGGCGTCCGTCTCGTCCGTCGCGTCCGTCGTATCCCCATCATCCGTGTTCCGAAGATGCGCGCCTACCGCGTTTCCGTCAACCTGAAGCTCGGGCTGATCGTCTTTGCGGTGTTGATCGCCGTGGCCTCGCTCGTCTATACGAACCGGCTCGTGAAGCGGCTGGGCGAACGCGAACAGTCGATCATGCAGCTCTGGGGGAAGGCGTATGAGCAGCTCTCGAAGGCGGCTCAGCCGCAGGCCCTCAACCCGTATCTGCCCGAACTCCGGGAACTCGACCAACTGCTCCGTGAATGGGAAGAGGGCGCCGGGGCGCGCGCGCTCCCGCCGGAGCGGCTGGAGGCGTACCGCAAGGCGCTGCTCTGGGCGCAGGGCATGCCCGAGGCGAGCGAACTCAGCTTCATCACGGACGCCATCCTGGTCCCGAACACGTTCGACATCCCCGCCATCGTCGTCGACGCCGACACGAAGCGCGTGGTCAACTGGCGCAACATCGACGGCGTGCCGGACGCTTTCGCGGGGCTCTCGCCGGAGGATTCCCTCCGGGTGGTGGAGACGCTCGAAAGGCGGCTGAAGGATATGGCGAAGGCGTTCGACCCCATCCCCATCGAGATCGATTACGGGGATCAGCAACTGAACCAGCTCCTCTATTTCGACGAGTCGAACCTCGTCAAACAGCTCCGCATCTTCCCGTACGTCCAGCTGATCTTCGTCGGGCTGTTCATCCTCGTCGGATATCTCGGCTTTTCTTACGTGCGCCGAAACGAGCAGAGCAGCCTGTGGGCGGGCATGGCCAAAGAGGCCGCCCATCAACTCGGCACGCCGATCTCCAGCCTGATGGGGTGGCTCGAAGTGCTCCGCATTCCGGATCTGCCGCCCGGGCAGGCGGAGGCCGCCCTCAACGAGATCGAGCACGACATCGACCGCCTGCATCGCGTCGCCAATCGCTTTTCGGACATCGGTTCCCTTCCGAAGCTGGAGCCGATGTCGCCCGCCGTGGTCATCGCCCGCACCGCCGACTACATCCGCCGCCGGATGCCGCAAAAGGGCGTCACGCTCGAGGTGGAGGCGCCGCCCGAGCTCCGCTCGCCGCTCAACGCCGAGCTGTTCGAGTGGGTCATTGAGAACCTTCTGAAAAATGCGCTCGACGCCATCGAGACGGAAGAGGGGCGGATCGAGGTGAAGGCGTGGGGGGAACACGGGAAGGTGGTCATAGAAGTGAAGGACACCGGAAAGGGCATCGACCGGCGAAACTGGAAAAACGTCTTTCGTCCCGGCTACAGCACGAAACGGCGGGGCTGGGGGCTCGGGTTGAGCCTGGCCAAACGCATCGTCGAGGATTACCACGGCGGCACGCTCACGCTTGCGCAGTCGCGCCCTGGTCAGGGAAGCACGTTCCGGATCGAGCTTCCGTCGGCCTGAGGCGGGCGCGAGCTCAGGAGGGGAAGTGGATGCGGCTTCGGAGGAGGTCGGCGTCGCCGGAGGTGACGGCCACGAAGATGTCGTCCCGGTTGCGCCACACGAGCACCTTCCGTTCGCCGAGGTCGTGGAGATCGAAACGGTCGTCGCTCTCGATCTGCAGGAGGATGTCGCGTTCGAGTTGCACGCGTCCCCGGTTCCGTTCGAGGAAGGCGTAACTGTACGTGAAGACGGTGATCCGTTCGCCGGTGGCGGGGTCTTCGAAGAGGAGCACCGGCACCTCGGCGCCCGGGATGATCGCGCCGGAGCCGACGCCGAGGAAAAGGACCTGATCGATGTTCGGGATGGTGATGCGCCGCCCCAGGCGGTCGCGCACGTACCGTTCGGCCTGTTCGGGACTGGCGGTCCGGAACGAGGGGCGGACCTCGTCGGCGTGGCGGGCGGAGAGGGTGATGATGTTGAAGTCGGTCTCCGGCTCGGGAATGAGCGCCGTGACGCCGTACCCGACCAGGCCGGTGAAGACGATGATGGCGAGCCCGGTGAGGAACCCGCGCAGCGGGCGGCGGCGCGGGCGGCGCGGCCCCGACCCGCCCCGCGCGACGGGGGCGGCATCGCGCGTAGACGCTTCGGAGGGGGCGGCGTCCGGTTCGAGCGCGGCGGCCACGGCGGGGGGGAGCGTCGGCGGCAGAGGCGCAAGCTCGGCGGCGATCATGCGCTGAAGCGCGGCGGGCATCCACTCCGACGGCTCTTCGGGAAGCAGGTACAGCAGGCGGCGCTCGGCGCTCGAGACGGGGTTGCGGAGGATCCGCGAGAGGGTGCGGCGCGCCTCCTCGAGCCGGGCGCACGCCGTCACGGCGTCGAGACCGACGACCACGCTCGCCTCCACGCACGAGAGGTTCTCGACGTCGCACAGCGTCAGCAGCAGCCGGTGCTCGTGGGGGAGCGTAGCAAAAGCGACCGGGAGCGCGCGGTCCACGTATTGCCGACACAGCCGGAGGCGCACCTCACGAAGCGCCGAGGCTCCGCCCGCCTCCGCTTCGACCTCGGAGCCGTCCTCCCCCGCCCGCTCCCGGCAGCATTCCTGCATCAACTGAAAGAGCCAGGCTTTCTCGTCGGTCAGGAGCCGCTCCGACGGCGAGCGTTCCGCCGCCCGACGGTACGTCTCGAGCACGAGGTCGGCCGCTTGCCCGGGATCAGGCGTCAGGATCTGCGCGAACGTGTACAGGCTGTCCAGATGCCGGAGCAAGGGGGTGGGGGGGGATGCGGAAAGGTCGGGCATGGATCGGGCTCATACGTGTCGAAAGCGTCGCGGCGAACGTTCGGAACGGGCGTTTATAAAAACACGAGGTTCACCGGCGCGCCTTTTCGAATGCCGAGCAGTTCGGATGCGTTCCCGCCGTGGACGGCTATTTCGAGATAATCGTTGCTTCCGAAGAGCGCCACCGGCTCGCCGCGCGCCACTTCGGCATAGGTGCGATGGATGGTTCGGAGAATGGTGTTGCCCGCAAAAAGCTTGACGGGACGGCCCTTTCGGGCGGCTTCGAACGCCGCGCGGGGGATGTTGGTGATGCAGTTGCCGAAACGGTCGACGTGGACGACCCAGCCCTGCAGGCCGCGTCCGTCGACGATGGGGAGCGCCCAGTGGAGCGGCGTCAGCGCGTCGAGGGGACGACCGAGGTCGGCGAGGGGGCGGCCCGAGGCGAGGTGCGCCGCCGCCGGCGCGAAGATGTCCCGCCCGTGGAACGTGGCGCTCGGCTCGGGCGTGCGCCAGAACGCCGGGCGATCCAGCACGACGCCCTCGTCGGGAGGCTCGCCGTCGAAGAGGAGAGGGAACAGGCCGTTGTCCGGACCCACGAAGCGGTGCGCCCCTTTGCGCACGGCCACGGGCCGCCGCTCCGTCCCCACGCCCGGATCGACGACGACGAGGTGAACCGTTCCCGGAGGGAAAAGGAACGCGGCGTCCCGGAGCACGAAGGCGGCTTCCATCACGTCCTGCGGCGAGATCTCGTGCGTGACGTTGACCATGCGCGTCTCCGGCGCGATCCGGAGGATGACGGCTTTCATGGCGGCCACGTAGGCATCGCGCGTGCCGAAGTCGGTGGTCAGGGTGAGCAGAGGGGATGGAGAGGTGCTCATGCGTCGGGTGGGATGGGGCGCTGCGCTCACAGTGACGATCCGGGGGCGTCTTTCATACTTCGGCGGCGGGAGAAGATTCCCGCTTTCCCCGCTCCGGAAAAAAATAATAAGGCGCTTGCGCCCTTTCCGTCCACCCGACGGGAGCCCGGCAATAATTGAAACGCCTCGGAACAGCGATGCACGGCGTCCGTCATAAGCACCCTGTCTTTTGTCCGAGCGAAACCCGGCGTCGATGATGAGTGATCCGCGTGAGCAGCCTGCGCCTACACCGGGGCCCGCTGATCCGACCGAGCCGTCGCGCCGGTACCACGAGGCCATGGAACGCTTCGTCCTGTTCTGGGGCGAGATGGCTTCGAACTGGGGCATCAACCGCACGATGGCGCAGATCCACGCCCTGCTCTACGCCTGCGAAGGACCCCTCGACACCGACGAAATCATGGCGCGGCTCCGGATCAGCCGGGGAAACGCCAACATGAACCTTCACGCACTCATGAACTGGAACCTCGTGCGCAAGGTGCATCAGCCCGGTTCGAGAAAAGATTATTATACCGCCGAAAAAGACGTCTGGCAGATCACCGCGCAGATCATCAAAGAGCGCGAGCGGCGGGAAATCAAGCCCGTGAAACAGCAACTCCGGGAGTGCCGCGACATCCTCACCGGGGGGCAGGTGGAGCGCTCCTGCGCCGACCTCGATGCGCTCGAGGGACAACTCTGCCTTCGCATCGATAATCTGGTGCGCCTCATGGATGTGTTCGAGGGATTCTCTCTCGCGCTCTTGCCCTTCCTCGAAGAACGCAATGCGCCGATGATCAAGCAGTTCATTCAGTTTGCCGAGGAGTTCCACGGCGCCCCGTCGTCGCGCGAATAGGCGACTTGCCCGGCGTCTCTACGCCCGTACCGACCGCCCGGCCCGCCGTCAGGGGCGCGTTGCACTTCACGCCGAACAAGCTCCCCCGCGCCCAAAAATGCCGCTCCGGGGCGTTGTTTTCAAGCTTTTCTGCTCCGGCGAAAGAGGCTCCGACGGTTACAACTCCGGGAAATATGTTCCAATGTTGTGATTAGTCCCCTTTCCTTCCCAAACGTGTTTGGATGCTGCGTACTTCTTAATTAAGATCTTTGTGTCCTGATTGGGTCGGTTGAATCCGATCGTTTCGAAGCAGGCCTGATCGGGAGGTGAATGAGTCCGTTTCTTTTTTGGAAAAACGAACGTTGAGGACCCAATGATGAGCACACCAAGGGGATTCCTATGCGCAAAGGGCGCCGATACGCAGAGGCTTTTTCCCGGCCTGTTCCTCGCCCTGGCTTTGATGCTGACGACCGGAGTTGTATCGGGTTGCTATTCTTATCAATGGACGGCTTCGAAGGCGGAGCGTGGTCTGGCGGAGCCGCCGGCGCCGGTGGCGAAAATCTTCGAAGCCGCCCCGGGAGGGACGCTGGTCATGGCGCTCGAGGATCCCGGCCGGGACTATCGCTTCGATCCCGGCGAGAAAGACGCGGCGTACGCCGTCGACGAACAGCAGATGCGCTTCCGACGCGTGGAGATGCGCTTGCGCGACCGCATGCCGCCGGGGCAGGTGCTCGTGGACCTCTCCTTCATCGACGATGCCGGCACGAAGGTCGAAGCACGGACGGTCGATCTCATGCGCCTGGTTCCGCGCATCGACCTGCCCGGCGAGATGCAGAAGCCGGAACTCTTGCTCGAAGAATATGGGCGGTTCGGGGTCACGTTCCGCCGGGAGCACGACGAGTTTGCGATCGAACTGGCCGAGGATGCGAGCCCGGAGATGCGCGAGGCCGCCGGACGGGTCTACCGCCTCGGGGTGTTCAACAACTGCCTCGACCCGACCAAGTGGGAGATGACCCTTACCACGGAGGATTACGGCGATTTCGACGCGCGCCTGGAGAGCGACCTCTATCTGAACCAGAACCGGACGCTCTCGCACAGCTGGTTCTATCTCGACAAGGACCTCTACATGACCCTGATGCGCCTCAAGAACCCCGATCTCGAGATCGACCCCGCCCTCGCGCTGGACTACATGAAGCTCGCCGATCAGGTGGAAGACGCCGTGATCGACTTCGACCGCCTCCGCAAGGTCCACGGCAAGCTGGACACGCACGTGATCGAGATCGGGCATCAGACCGGAAGAAAGCTCGAACCGATCGTGGCGGAGCAGTATTACAAGTGGGACATCGGCCTCTTCGTCAACCGCGACCGCTTCGAGACCTATGCCGACCTGACGAAGGAGCCGGCGAAGGTGGCGCAGTTTGCCGATCGCGGGTTCTATCAGCCCGACCACCCGAAGGTCTTCAACTACTGGTGGACCGGGAAGATGGACCGGGTGTCCTTCTACCGGATCGATCAGCCGGATTCGGATTGCTATGTGGAAATCGTTCTGGATGGGGAGGAACTGCCGTTCAAGCTCACGCTGGGCAACGTGGACATGGCGATGCTCAACGAGCAACAGTTCCTCACGTTCGGCTTCGGGTTCAACTCCTATCCGAAGACGCGGCGGTACAACCCCGCGCAATCGACCATCGCCTATGATCCCGAACTGCGCCCGGACCGGATCAAGCCCTACCTCTTTCTGACCGACAAGGAGACGGGACGCTTCGTGAACAACATCAATTACGGCGTGGAGAAGGTCTACATCGGCTGGGAGTCCATCGATAAGAACGTGCTGGAGATCTACCTCCTGTCCTACGAGCGGATCACGCCGATCTGGATGGCGCGGGTGCAGATCAGCGACGCGATGGCCGACATGATTCGCGTGCGGCGCAACATGTACAATTATTGATGCCTTGCTCGTCGATAGAACGAAAAGAACAGCCCGTATAAAATCATGAAAGCATTGAAGAAGGTTTGCTTGCTCGTCCTGTTGTCCGCCGGAATGTTGCAGGTCCGTCCGGCGCCGGGGCAGGCGTTCAAGACCCGGCTCTACAAGCCCGATCACACGTTTTTCTACTACCAGTTGAACTTCCACAGCGGCTTTGACGCGGGCGCGCCCGGCGGGTACGGCCTTGCCACCCGGGGGCCGCGCACGCAGGTGAGCTTCGAGTGGTTCGTCAAGGATGAGCGGCGCATCCAACGGGGGTATACCCGGCTGCTCACGCCCAATGCGTGGAACGTCAAGTTCGCCCTGGAGATGATGCCGCAGGCGGGCGGGTTCCGCGACATGAAGGTCGGTTTCCGGCTGCTCGACACGTGGATCAACGTGAGCACGAAGTGGGACCGCACCTCGCTCCGGATCGGCCACAAGTCGTTGCCCTACGGCCACAACCCCCGCATCGACGGGACGATGAGCTTCTTGCCGAATCAGGCGGGCCTCGACCTTGGCTTTGGACGCGACACGGGCCTCTTTTTCAAGACCCCGCTCTCGGAGCGGCTCGACCTCGAGCTGGCGGCCACGGCGGGCGGCTTCCTGTCCGGCGCTCCCTTCTACGTGCAGTGGACCGGAGAAGGCGCGCGGTTCGACACGAAGCTGAACTATCGGGGAAGCTGGCTGGGGAGCGTGCGCGTGGGGACGCCCACCTTCAAAGACAACGAGTACGGGCTCTTTGCCGTGGCCGGAACGCTGCACAACTTCGACCGCCCGATGGTGCGCGTGGCCCGCATCGGCGGGGAATGGGTCGTCAAACGCAAGGAGATGTGGAAGATGGTGAACCAGGTGACCGTCGGCACGAACTATCTGTCGGAGTTCGGATCGTGGGGCGTCGTCAACGTGCTCAACAGCATGGAGATGTTTTACAACCGCAAGTTCCGGCTGGGCATGACGCACGCGCTCCACCTCGAAGGGGATCGGGGCAACACGGGCGTTCGTCCCTTCAAAGGGACGCTCTACGGCACGGTGTCGTACGTGCTGTACCGCGACGCGCGCTTCCGGATCAATCCCTACCTCGAATACAACGACAACACGGGCCAACGTGACGCCGGCGTGCTCTTTCAGGTGTGCGTCGGGTGCGGGCTCCGGAAATGACGCTCGGCCCGGGGACTTCCGGTTTCTACGGACGCTTGCGCTACGGGCGCTTTCCCGGGGCGCGCCGGAGCCTCGGACGTCTCGACCCTGACCCGAGATTCCCGCCTGCCTCGTCCGGACGTTTGGAAGACGGAATAAACCGAAAGACGCCGACCCCTGAAAAGGGACCGGCGTCTTTTTTAGTAGCGGGGGCGGGATTCGAACCCGCGACCTTCGGGTTATGAGCCCGATGAGCTACCAGCTGCTCCACCCCGCGGTGTCTTTGAAAGGAAAACGATGATAGGGCAATAAAGGATCCCTGTCAAGAGCCGCGCCGGCACGAGAGACTACTTTTCGCTAAATCATCAAATCTGCACGGGAAAGGAGCGGTCCGGAAGATGGGCGGCGGAAAACCCGGCCCGAAGAACGGGGGGAGCGAAACCGTGTATTCGCTGTAAAAACAATCGGATAATGAGAGGAGGCGTGTCCGAAGCGGGGCGTTTCTCCAGGCGTCAAGGGGCTCCCCGTGGCTTTTCTGTTAACTCCACGTCAATCGTCCGGAAGCCCTTCCGGACGGGAGGCAAGATTGCGTAACTTCGGTTCGTTCCCGCGAGACGATTGTTCCAACCAATACGCTTTGAATAGATGGCGACTCTGCATCCCTTTCGGGCGCTTCGCCCGGTTCCGGAAAAGGTCGAGGAAGTGGCGTGTGTGCCTTATGACGTGATCAACACGGAAGAGGCCCGTACGCTGGCGCGCGGCAAGCCGCTGAGCTTCCTCCACGTGATCCGCCCCGAGATCGACCTGCCGGAGGGCATCGACGAGCACGACGACGCGGTGTACGAAAAAGGGGCGGCGAACCTCCGCGCCTATGCCGCCGGTCCGTACGCCCTTCAGGAGGATCGCCCTGCGCTTTACGTCTATCGCCTCGTCATGGAGGGACGCGCGCAGACGGGCATCTTCGGGTGCGTGGCCGTGGCCGAGTATGACGACGACACGATCCTCAAGCACGAGAAGACCCGCCCGGACAAGGAAGACGACCGCACCCGCCACATCCTCACGCAACGCGCGCACGCCGAGCCGGTGATGCTCACGTTCCGCGACGAGGCGACCGTCGGGCGGATTCTTTCGGAGACGCAGGGGGGCGAGCCGCTCTACGACTTCACGGCGGAGGACGGGGTGCGCCACACGCTCTGGAAGGTCGCCGACGCCGAAGGACTCGCCGAGGCGTTCGGGCGCATCGAGAAGATGTACGTGGCCGACGGGCATCACCGGTGCAAGGCGGCCAGCCGCGCCGCCGAGACGCTCCGCCGTACGGAGGCGAGCCCGCCCCCCGAAGCCGAATACTTCCCGGCGGTGCTTTTCCCGATGGGGCAGATGCGCATCATGGCCTACAACCGGATCATCCGCAAGCTGCCGGTCGCTCCGGAGGCGTTCCTGGCGAGGCTCCGCGAGCGGTTCGACGTGACGAGCGGCGTGGCGGCGGAACCGGAGGAGAAGGGGACGGTGTGCGTCTACCTCGCCGGCGAATGGCATCGGATCATGCTTCCGCCCACGAAGCGGGGAACCGTGGCGGATGCCCTGGACGTCGGGCGGCTCACCGAGTATATTCTCGAACCCATGCTCGGCATCACCGACCCCCGCCGGGATCCGAACATCGACTTCGTCGGCGGCATCCGGGGCACGGCCGAACTCAAACGCCTCGTCGACGAAGGGAAGGCGGAGATGGCGATCTCGATGTTCCCCACGAGCATCGAGGAGCTCGTCGCCGTCTCGGATGCCGGGCTCCTGATGCCGCCGAAGTCGACCTGGTTCGAACCCAAATTACGGAGTGGATTGCTCGTTCACCTTTTCGAATGATCCCGCGGCCGGCGTAAGGGGTTCCCTTACCCGAGAAGCCGAAACCGCCCTACGCAGGTATGCGGAAGCCGCACGACAAACCGCCACACCGGCGGGCCCTTTCTTCGGGGCGTTGACCCGATCCGACCCGCCGTCGAATGACGAAACCGACCGAACGGAACCGATGAAAATCTTACTGGCCGACAAGCTTTCCCCCCGGGCGCTCGCCGCACTCGGCGAAGCCGGGCACGTCGTCGTCAACGAGCCGAGCCTCAAAGGGGAGACGCTCGTGGAGGCGCTTCGCGCCGAGCGGCCCGAGGCGCTCGTCGTGCGCTCGACGAAAGTGCCCGCCGAGGCGATGGACGCCGACCCGAAGCTCGAGCTCATCGTCCGCGCCGGGGCGGGGTACGACACCATCGACATCCAGGGCGCCTCCGAACGGGGCATCTTCGTCTCGAACTGTCCGGGCAAGAACGCCGCCGCCGTGGCGGAGCTGACCATGGGGCTGATCCTCGCGCTCGACCGCTCGATCCCCGACAACGTGATCGACGCCCGGGAGGGGCGGTGGAACAAGGCGAAATATTCGAAGGCGGCGGGCGTGAAAGGGCGGACGCTCGGCGTCATCGGCACGGGCAACATCGGGCGGGCCGTGATCCGGCGCGCGCAGAGCTTCGGCATGCACGTGATCGCGTGGAGCCGCTCGCTCACCGACGAGCGGGCGGCGGCGCTCGGCGTGACCCGCATGGAGCGCCCGCTCGACGTGGCCGCCCACGCCGACGTCGTGACGCTGCATGTGGCCGCCACGCCGGAGACCCGCGGGCTGGCCGACAAGGCGTTCTTCGAGGCGATGAAGCCGGGCGCGTTCTTCATCAACACGACGCGTAGCTCGGTGGTGGACGAAGAGGCGCTTCGCTGGGCGATGGACGAGGAGGGGGTCCGCGCCGCCCTCGACGTGATCTCGAACGAGCCGGCGTACAAGGAAGGGGAGTTTACCCATCCGCTGGCCTATCATCCGAACCTCTACCTCACGCACCACATCGGCGCGTCCACGCAGCAGGCGCAGGACGCCATCGCCGACGAGGCGGTGCGCGTGGTCAACACCTACGCCGAGACGGGCGAGGCGCCGAACTGCGTCAACCTCGCCGACCGGACGCCCGCCACGCATCAGCTCACGGTGCGGCACCGCGACAAGGTGGGCGTGCTTGCCGCCGTGCTCGACGAGATGCGCCAAGCCGGGTGGAACGTGCAGAAGATGCAAAACCTCGTCTTCGCCGGCGCGAAGGCCGCCTGCGCCTACATCTCTTTCGCCGGAGCGCCCAACGAGGAGACCGTCCACCGGATCGAGTCGCATCCGGACGTGCTCGCCGTCACGCTCATCGATCTTTGAGAAGCGCCCGCCCGGTCGCCTGCCCGGACGGGACCGATTTTACACGCGATCTTTTTCACTTCGGAGGGAATCATGATGCAAACGGTCGGAGCAAAGACGTTGCCGGGGGTTCGGACGCCCGGGCGACTGTACAACTTCTCGGCGGGGCCGGGCGCGTTGCCCGAGCCGGTGCTCCTCGAGATGAAAGAGGAACTGCCGGTTTACCGCGGCGCCGGGGCTTCGGTGCTCGAAATCAGCCACCGCTCGCCGGAATACACCGAAATTGCAGAGCAGACGCGGTCGCACTTGCGGAAGCTGCTCGGGCTCTCCGACGCGTGGCACATCCTCTTTCTTCAGAGCGGCGCCTCGCTCCAGTTTTACCAGGCCCCCCTCAATTTTCTGCCCGAAGGGGGGGCGGCGGACTACCTCGTCACGGGCGCGTGGTCGAAGAAGGCGCTGAAGGAAGCCCGGTTCGTCGGAAACGCGCGTGTGGCGGCTTCGAGCGAGGACCGGAACTTCTCGCACATCCCCGACCCGGCCACGTGGGACCTCGACCCGGAGGCGGCGTACGTGCATTTCACGTCGAACAACACCATCTTCGGCACG
>Ga0256841_1001603_pt1 | contig 19072 bp, 18 predicted proteins | sample 356308metaG_FD_185971 | JGI IMG/M metagenome (GOLD analysis project Ga0256841, IMG submission 185971) | Hydrothermal vent microbial communities from Mid Atlantic Ridge, Atlantic Ocean - 356-308 | ecosystem: Environmental > Aquatic > Marine > Hydrothermal vents | place: Atlantic Ocean: Mid... | reverse complement strand
CAATACCGACTTCCGCCGCTGCGTGGTGTTTCACAGCCTGTCGAAACGTTCCAATGCGCCGGGGCTGCGCTCCGGTTTCGTGGCCGGCGACGCCGAGATCCTGCAACGCTTTCTGCTCTACCGGACCTATCACGGCTGCGCCATGCCGCCGCCGACCCAGGCTGGTAGCATCGCCGCATGGCGCGATGAAACCCATGTCATCGAAAACCGCCACCAGTACCGCGAACGCTTCCAGGCCGTCAGCGACATATTGTCGCCAGTACTGGATCTGACGATTCCACCAGCCAGCTTCTATCTCTGGCCACGCCTGCCGATCGACGACGAAACATTTGCCTATCGATTGCAGGCGGAACAAAATGTCACCGTGCTACCCGGCCGGTATCTGTCGCGCGATACCGCTGGCGCCAATCCGGGCGAGGGCCATGTCCGCATGGCGCTGGTCGCCGACGTGGACGAATGCCGCGAGGCCGCCGGACGCATCCGCACGCTGCTGGAAAACCTGTAACTGCTGAACCCATTAGGAGCCCAATGTGAGTGACCTGAAATCCACCATCGAAGACGCTTTTGAACGCCGCGCCGACATCACGCCCCGAACGGTCGATCCGCAACTCAAGGAGGCGGTTCAGGAGGCGATGAACCTGCTCGACAGTGGCCAGGCCCGCGTGGCCGAGAAGATCGACGGCCAGTGGGTCGTCAACGAATGGCTGAAAAAAGCGGTACTGCTGTCGTTTCGCATCCACGACAATGAATTCATCAAGGGCGGATTCACCAATTACTACGACAAGGTTCCCTCGAAATTCGCCGACAAAAGCTCACGCGATTTCCGTGAGGAAGGCGTGCGCGTCGTGCCGCCGGCCACTGCCCGGCATGGCGCCTATATCGCGCCCGGTGTGGTGCTGATGCCTTCCTACGTCAATATCGGCGCCTATGTCGATTCCGGCACCATGGTCGATACCTGGGCCACGGTCGGCTCCTGCGCCCAGATCGGCAAGAACGTCCATCTGTCCGGTGGCGTCGGCATCGGCGGCGTGCTGGAGCCGTTGCAGGCGGCGCCGACCATCATCGAGGACAACTGCTTCATCGGCGCCCGCTCCGAAGTGGTCGAAGGCGTCATCGTCGAAGAAGGTTCGGTCATCTCGATGGGCGTCTACATTGGCCAGAGCACCCGCATCTACGACCGCGAAAACGACGAAATCCTCTACGGCAGAGTACCGGCCGGTTCGGTGGTCGTCTCCGGCAACCTGCCGTCGAAAGATGGCAAATACAGCCTCTATTGCGCCGTCATCGTCAAAAGGGTGGATGAAAAAACACTCAGCAAGGTCGGCATCAACGAATTGCTGCGCGATATCTGATGACAGTTCTCTACGGCATCGCCAACTGCGACACCATCCGCAAGGCAAAACGCTGGCTGGAATCGCATGGCGTCGATTATCGCTTCCACGACTTCCGCAAGGACGGCCTGTCACGCGAGACCCTGGAGCGCTGGGTGGACGAACTGGGCGCCGAAACCCTGCTGAACAAACGTGGCCTGACCTGGCGCAAACTGCCCGACGAACGCAAACAACCACTCGACCGTGACCACGTCATCGAGTTGCTGCTGGAAATGCCGGCCATGATCAAACGGCCAGTGCTCGACCTTGGCGAACAACGCATCGTCGGTTTCTCCCCCGACCGCTATCAGACACTTTTCCAATCGTGAACGACGACCCGACCATCCAGCTCGCCTGCGAACTGATCGCCCGTGACTCGGTCACCCCCGATGACAAGGGCTGCCAGGATCTGCTCAGCCAACGGCTCGCCCCGCTGGGCTTTAAGGCGGAAAAGATGCGTTTTGGCGAAGTCGACAACCTCTGGTTGCGACGGGGCGACGACGGCCCGCTGTTCTGCTTCGCCGGCCATACCGACGTCGTTCCGCCCGGCCCATTGACCGACTGGGACAGCCCGCCATTCGAACCCGAGATTCGCAACGGCCTGCTCTACGGCCGCGGCGCCGCCGACATGAAAGGCAGCATTGCCGCCATGACCATCGCCGTCGAACGCTTCCTGGCCGAACAGCCCGAATTCGACGGCTCGATCGCCTTCCTGATCACCTCCGATGAAGAAGGCCCGGCCACCGATGGCACTATCAAAGTCATGCAAACGCTGGAAGCCCGACACGAAAAAATCGACTACTGCCTGGTCGGCGAACCTTCCAGCACCCACACCGTCGGCGACATCATCAAGAACGGACGACGTGGATCACTGGGCGGCACGCTCACCATCATCGGCAAACAAGGGCATGTCGCCTACCCCGACCTGGCGGATAACCCCATCCACCGCGCCGCACCCGCGCTGGCCGAACTGACCGCTGCGCAATGGGATCAGGGCAACGAATTCTTTCCGCCCACCACCTTCCAGATCTCCAACATCCACGCCGGCACCGGCGCCACCAACGTCATCCCCGGCGAACTGGACATCACCTTCAACTTCCGCTTCTCCACCGAACAAACCGTCGAAAGCCTGCAACAACGCACCACCGAAATCCTCGACCGCCACGGCCTGAACTACCGGCTCGAATGGTCACTCTCCGGCCAGCCCTTCCTCACCCCGCCGGGCCGCCTCGTCAACGCCATCCGCGACGCCATCCATGACTGCGCCGGCATCGAAACCGAACTGTCCACCGCCGGTGGCACTTCCGATGGCCGCTTCATTGCCCCCAGCGGCGCCGAAGTCGTCGAACTCGGCCCCGTCAACGCCACCATCCATCAAATCAACGAATGCGTCGCCATCGAACAACTCAAGCGACTGACCGACATCTACCAGGGTATTCTGGAACGAATCTTCCCCACTGCCCGGTGACAATCGCCCTGTCCACTAGCCCGCACTTCTCACAGGGTCGCGTAGCGAGGCCGCTCAAGGTGGTGTGATGACTGGCGTTCGCGACCGAGGGCCGCGCAGGCGCGTAGCCGACACGACGTCGAGCCGCCCGACGGAGTGAACGCCAGTCAGTACATCAATCCACCGGCATGAGCAATGCCGGCTGGAGTCCGTCAGAATCCTTCAATGTTGGCGACCAGAAGCCATCCCATGCTTGCGGCCGGGCTCCGCCTTCGTACAGACGATAGCCGGGGGTGACAGTATCACCTTCGTAGTGCCAGGCCTGATCGTGGAGTATTTTTGCGCTGGCGGCTTCTGTCAGGGTGCATGCGGACGATGTGCTGCATGCGCCGGAAGCGGTTCGTACCCGCGAGCGGTTCCACGGCACGCCGTCCGCGAAAGGAAATCCGGCCATGTTCCACTGCACGGCGTTGGGCCGTGTGCCGAGCGGTATTTCAAAACATCCGTTCTGCGAGGTGCAGGCTGACGATGCCACCACCGGGGTCGGCTGGCAGCTGGCAGGCATGTCCACCAACACGGGACTGCCAGTGACGTGAATCACCCAGTATCCGATTCCCTGTGACAAGGGGTCGGTTGGCTGGATCTGTTGGTAGTTGCCGTGTGCCGATAATGTCGGGTCGAAAGCGTACACCACCCAGTCGGTGCCGTAGACGGACCCCGCTGGCAGATCGTCTCCCAGCAGGTCGGCCAGTGTCGTGCCTGCATCGGGTTGGCACGGCAATGCCAGTTGATACCAGATGCCACTCTGCAAGGTTTTCACATATCGCTGTTGATCGCAGCCGCCCCACCAGCAGGCCACGGTATCGAGGAATTGATCGACTGCTGCCGCCTTTGGCGCATCGGCATCGGTCTGGCGCTGGTGCTCACGCAGGCCCCAGCTGCCGTATTGGGTGTATTGCCCGACCGCTTCGTACATGGCCATCAGTTCGCCGCCCGCAGCTTTCCAGTCCGTCAGGTAGCGCGCGTAGGCGGTCTGCATGCGGCCATCGCGATTGGCGGCTATGAAGAGATCGTTCAAGGCGGCGTTATTCTCGGCGCCGTTGTAGCCCACCAGATGCTGGCCGCCTTCATAGCCGATCAGCGACACGCCGTATTGGTCCGCCAGACAACGATAGGCCTCGGTTTGTGCTTTGGCTTCCGGCAGCGTGCCGCCGCGAGCGGGACCGACCGGACAGTTCCCCGGGGTTCCTGCCGCCGTTGACAGCGCCGTCAGTGACAACAACGCCGGGGTACGAATCAACGCTGAATCGATAGTCACCGGCTGTCCGGCGAGCCGGCGATTGAGTTCACCCGCCAGCCGCCATTGCTGTGATACCGGATACACAGGTCTGACCGATGATCCCGGGGCGCCCGCTGTGGCGGCGGGCGGCGCGCCGCCATTCAACACATCGAACAGCGTCGTCAGCGACCAGCTTGCGACCTGGTTCTGGGTGGCCGGGTCGCCCAGATAGCCGCCAAAGTAGGGGGCGATGGCCAATGCATCGACCTGCGAGGCGCAGCTTTGGCCCTGGTTGGGATTGCGGCTGTCGTTCTTCCACAGCGGGCATTCCAGCACCACGGCCTCGGTGACACCGCTGGCGGCGGCCTGGCCACCCAGCACGCATGTAATCCGGTCGGCCTGATCGCCCCAGTTCTGCTTCCACAGGTTACAGATCTCGATCGAGCGCTTGGCATAGAAACTCATCTGGCGGTCGTATTCCGAACCGGCCGTTCCCCACAGTTGCGCGCCCTTGGCCTTGAGGTATTCGGCACTGATGCCAAAGGGTGGCGCAAAGTTCCAGGCCTCATTGCCGAGTTCCAGATAGATCCGCTGGCCGCGCGTCAGTGACTGCCGCACCAGATCAGCGAACTGGCGGACGTAATCATCGCTGGCCTGATAGGGCATGTGGAACCAGCCATCGGCGCCGAGCACATTGAGCAGCGCCACCATGGCCTCGACCGGCACGCCTTTCTTGGTATACAGCCAGGCGCTGGTGTCCGGCCGGATGCCATCGGACCAGACGGCATAGCTGAATGGCGTGCGTTGCGACCATTCCAGCGTGGTGCTGGCGGTGGGATTGTGCGTCATCGCCTCGTTGATCTGCTGGTAATTGAGAAAGCGGATGACTTTGTAGCGCTTCAGGTCATTGAGAAAAACCGGATGGAAGATCACCTGATGACGCAGTTCGTCGAAGCTTTTGAACGTCCCCGGGCAATCGTTTGCGGAGGCGTACCAGGTGAACGGATCACCATCGCAGAGCCCACCGGGGTGAATGACCTGGATATTGCGCAGGTAATTGTCCGGGTTGGTGGCCGTGATGCGGATACGCGCCAGCGCACCGTTCATGTGGACGACATCGCAACCGGCGCCACAACTGCCGACCTTGCTGGCGCCCAGATCATAGACCAGCGTGCCCTCGCCTTCGTGGAAAACATGGTAATCGCCCTGCTCCCAGGAAGGCACGCCCCAGCCGGGGTAACCGTTGTCGAACAGCAGATAGCCGATCTGGGTGAAGGTGGCAGACTGCCCATTCAACGGTGTCAGCGAGCGTGGCCAGCCGTTTTCGTCCCAATCCACCTTGGTGGCTTCGTTGGTGTCCCAGGTGACGCCGTCGGTGGTCAGCACATCGGCGCGCTTGAATTCATCAATGGTCGGCCAGTCGGTCACCCAGCGGTAGAAGAATGGCAGATTGACGCCCAGCGGCGAGGCCTGATTGGCACGGCTGGCCTGCGCTGGCATGGCAACCAACCACGCTGCCAACATCATCGATATCGACACCACCCATACATGAAAAACCCGTGCAATCCCCTTCATCACTCATCTCCTGGATATCCCTGGCGTAACACAAAAAAGTGCCACAACGCGCACAGATTGTCCGGCGCCGACGCCCTTCCATCGCCGCTGATTGGCCAGAACGTGAAATGGTTCACATCGATACAGGACTCGAAGCCGGGCCGCAGAGTGGTTACTATTGGGCTCCACTCCGCTGATGCTGATTTTCCCACTGACCCCATGGCCAAGATTTCCATTCGTGGCGCACGCACCCACAATCTCAAAAGCATCGATCTCGATCTGCCGCGCGACAAGCTGATCGTCATCACCGGACTGTCCGGCTCGGGCAAGTCGTCGCTGGCTTTCGACACGATCTACGCCGAGGGCCAGCGGCGTTATGTCGAGTCACTGTCGGCCTATGCGCGCCAGTTTCTGTCGATGATGGAAAAGCCGGATCTGGATCATATCGAGGGATTGTCGCCGGCGATTTCGATCGAGCAGAAAACTACCTCGCACAATCCGCGTTCGACGGTCGGCACCATCACCGAGATTCACGATTACCTGCGGCTGCTGTTCGCCCGTGTCGGCGTGCCGCACTGCCCGCAGCACGACCTGCCGCTGGAGGCGCAGACCGTCAGTCAGATGGTCGATCATGTGCTGGCGCTGCCAGCGGGCAGCAAGCGGATGATGCTGGCGCCGGTGGTGAGCGACCGCAAGGGGGAATATCTACAACTGTTCGATGATCTGCGCGCCCAAGGCTTCATCCGCGCCCGCATCGACGGCGAGATCTGCGAGCTGGACGCCCCCCCGCGGCTCGACCTGCGCCGCAAGCACCGCATCGAGGTGGTGGTGGATCGTTTCAAGGTGCGCGACGATCTGCGGCTGCGGCTGGCCGAATCGTTCGAGACCACGTTACGGCTGGCCAATGGCATCGCCATCATCGCCTCGATGGACGACCCGGATGAAGCGGAGATCGTTTTCTCATCGAAATTCGCCTGCCCGCATTGCGGCTATTCGCTGTCCGAACTGGAACCACGGCTATTTTCCTTCAACAGCCCCAGCGGCGCCTGCCCGGAATGCGACGGCCTGGGTGTGATCCAGCAGTTTTCCGAAGAGCGTGTCGTCGTCGATCCGAACCGCAGCATTGCCGAAGGGGCGATTCGCGGCTGGGACCGGCGCAACGCCTATTATTTCCAGATGATTTCCTCGCTGGCCGAGCATTACGGTTTCGACATCGACAAACCGTTCAAGCGGTTGGCGAAAAAATACCGCGATATCCTGCTCTACGGCAGCAAGGGTGAGCGCATCGAATTCACCTACGCCAATGAACGCGGTCTCAAATACGTGCGCAGTCATCCCTTCGAGGGCATCATCCACAATCTCGAGCGCCGCTATCGCGATACCGGTTCCAACGCTGTGCGCGAAGAGCTGGCCAAATACCTCAGCTCGCAGCCCTGCCCGGCCTGTGAAGGCACGCGGCTGAACGAAGCGGCGCGGCATGTTTTTGTCGAAGGCCACAACCTGGCGGATATTTCCGCCATGGCGATCGGCGATGCACGCGACTTCTTCCGCCAGCTCGACCTGCCCGGCTACCGCGGCGAGATTGCGGAAAAGATCATTCACGAGATCAGTGACCGACTCAGTTTCCTGGTCAATGTCGGCCTCGACTATCTGATGCTCAGCCGCAGCGCCGAAACCCTGTCCGGCGGCGAAGCCCAGCGCATCCGGCTCGCCAGCCAGATCGGCGCCGGACTGGTGGGCGTGATGTACGTGCTGGATGAACCCTCCATCGGCCTGCACCAGCGCGACAACGAACGCCTGCTCGCCACGCTCAAACGGCTGCGTGACCTGGGTAACACCATCATCGTCGTCGAACACGATGAGGACGCCATTCTCAGCGCCGATCACGTCGTCGATATCGGCCCCGGCGCCGGCCTGCACGGCGGACGCATCGTTGCCGAAGGCAAGCCCGCCGCAATCAAGCGCAACCCGGCCTCGCTCACCGGGCAATACCTGTCCGGCAAGCGCCGCATCGACATTCCCGCCGAGCGGGTGCCGCCCGATCCGGAGCGCTTTCTCACCATTCACGACGCCACCGGCAACAACCTCAAATCGGTACGACTCGACCTGCCGGTGGGCCTGTTCACCTGTGTGACCGGCGTCTCCGGCTCCGGCAAATCGACGCTCATCAACGACACGCTCTATCGTGCAGTCGCCAATCATCTGCACCGCGCCGCGCACGACCCGGCGCCACACGGCGATATCGAAGGCCTCGATCACTTCGACAAGATCATCGACATCAACCAGAGCCCGATCGGCCGCACGCCGCGTTCCAATCCGGCCACCTACACCGGCCTGTTCACACCCATCCGCGAACTGTTCGCCAACGTGCCGGAATCCCGCTCGCGCGGCTACAAACCCGGCCGATTCAGCTTCAACGTCAAGGGCGGCCGCTGCGAAGCCTGCCAGGGCGATGGTCTGATCAAGGTGGAAATGCATTTCCTGCCGGATATCTATGTGCCCTGCGATGTCTGCGAAGGCAAACGCTACAACCGCGAAACACTCGACATCCGCTACAAGGGCAAAACCATCCACGAAGTGCTCGAAATGCCCGTTGACGAAGCCGCCGAATTCTTCAGCGCCGTCCCTGTCATCCGCCGCAAGCTGGAAACACTGATGGACGTCGGCCTCTCCTACATCACCCTCGGCCAGTCGGCCACCACGCTCTCGGGCGGCGAGGCGCAGCGCATCAAACTGGCGCGGGAACTCTCCAAGCGCGACACCGGCCGCACTCTCTACATTCTCGACGAACCCACCACCGGCCTGCATTTCCACGATGTCGAACAACTGCTGCAAGTGCTGCACCGGCTGCGTGACGGCGGCAACACCGTGGTGGTCATCGAGCACAACCTCGATGTCATCAAGACCGCCGACTGGATCATCGACCTCGGCCCCGAAGGCGGCTCCGGCGGCGGAGAAATCATCGCCCAAGGCTCGCCGGAAGATGTCGCCGCCATGCCACACAGCTACACCGGTCAGTTCCTCGCGCGGATTCTAAAGCCCAAATCCAGACGAAAGAAACGCGGCTAGCCCCGGATTTCTCACAGCGTCGCGTGGCAGCCCCCCCCCGCGAAACCACCCTCGGGGCATGATTGCCGCCTTTTCATCCGATCAGGGTGGAATCCGGCGCGAAAATGCCCAACAATGGCAAGGTCGACATTACATAAGGACTCCGGGCCGTGGAAAACTACCTCGTCTCCGTTTCCGATCATCTGGTACAAATCAATCCACGCGATCTGTCGGAACTCGAGGAACTGATGGGCATCATCGCCTCATTCGGATTCATCGATTCCCGACAGGACCTGCCAGAAGCCGAGCGGTTCCTGGCCAGTCACCCTCATCGCCTGGGCATTTTCAAGGACGACTCCGACCAATACTGGCTGGCGGAGTACAAACGCCAGTCGCAAATGATCGACCTCAACCGGATCGGCAGCCGCCAGGCGGTCGAAACCCTGACGACTGCGAGCACCGACAAGCAGATCGAACTGTCACGCCCCTATCAGACCCTGTTGCGTCACCTCGAAAGCCACCGTGCCGACCTCAAACACGACCGCACCGGCGACTACCGGAAACTGTATCAACACGCCCAGGATCTGCTCGCACAGATCGACAGTGGACAGTTCGGCAACCCCCTCGAAGCACGTGAAGCCCTGGCCGACTGCTGCCGCCGGTTCTGGCATCAGCAGGTGAGCATGAAGCCCTTCGATCCAGCCGAATTCCAGGAAATGCTGCCGCAAGCGAACAAGATGAAGCACGGTGATTTCCTGTTGATCGAAGACACCAAGATCGCCTGGGTCACCAACCGCCAGGAAGCCGAGGCCGCCTGGGATACGGCACTGGATTACGAGGAGTTTCGAAACGCCTGTCAGGAACTCGCTGCCTGGGCGCTGAACGTGATGTTCTAATCACCCCCAACGCCAATATTGCAAGTTTCAGGTACTGGTCAGCAGAGCGACCGCATGGGCGGCGATGCCTTCCTTGCGGCCGGTGTAACCCAGCTTTTCGGTGGTGGTCGCCTTGAGATTGACCTGATCGACCGTGACGCCGAGATCGGTGGCCAGGTTGGCTCGCATGGCGGCCAGATGCGGCATCAGTTTGGGCGCCTGGGCGATCAGGGTTGCATCGACATTACCCACTGCGTAGCCACGCTCGCCAATCGTGACAACCACCTGCCGCAGTAACAAACGGCTGTCGATGTTCTCGTATTGCGGATCGGTATCCGGAAAATGTTGACCGATATCGCCCAGCGCAGCCGCCCCCAGCAGTGCATCACAAATGGCATGAATCAATACATCGCCATCGGAATGTGCCTTGAAAGCGCGTTCGAAAGGAATTCTGACCCCGCCCAACATCAAATGATCGCCTTCACAAAAGGCATGCACATCGAAACCATGGCCAATGCGCAGCATACTCACAATTTCAGCGCACGGGCTTCCCGGGCCAGATAGAGTTCCGCCAGTTCGAGATCCTCCGGGCGAGTAATCTTGATATTGTCGCCGCGACCTTCCACCAGCCGGGGATGATGCCCCAGCCGTTCCAGCGCACTGGCCTCATCGGTCACCTGATGCGGCAGCCGCGCGCCAGCCCTGAGCCCCTTGAGCAACAAGGGCGCCCGGAACAACTGCGGTGTCAAAGCACGCCACAACCGCCGCCGGTCTAGCGTCTCCTCGACATCCCGATCCTCGGGACGTTCCAGCTTGATGGTGTCATGAATCGGCGCCGCCAGCAGGCCACCACAAGGATGGGAAGCCACCTCGGTGATCAGCTTCCCGATATCCGTCAATGTCACACAAGGACGGGCCGCATCGTGCACCAGAATCCAGTCCTGCATGGTAAACGATTCGGCAATGGATTCGACCGCGTTGAGCACCGAGTGAATCCGCTCCTCACCACCGATGACAGTTCTGACAGGCTTTTTGAACGTCAGTCCCAGCCGATCCCACCAGCGGTCCTCCTCGGCCAGCGCCACCACGATACCCTGCACCTGCGGCACCGCGGCCAGCTTGCGCAAGGTGATTTCGATCACAGGAATATCGAGTGCCTTGAGATATTGCTTGGGAACTTCACTGCCCATCCGGCGCCCCAGGCCGGCGGCGGGGACTACTGCCCAAAACCGGGAATCAGACATTTATCCTTGTCCAGGCAGCGATAGGCGGTCTTCTTCAAACCGCGCCGATACGAGCCATCGGGCTCGATGACCTGGAAGAAAGTTTCATCGGGACCCACCATGCCGAGATCGCTGCGCGCCCGCTCCTCGATCGCAGCATCGCCGGTCTTCAGGTCCCTGACCTCGGCTTCGAGCGTGCGGTTGCGAATCTCCAATTGACGGTTCTGATCCAGTTGCATGGCCACGGCATCATTCAATCGCCACAGTTCGGTGAAACCACCATCCCCCAGCCACAGGTGATATTGCAGTGTCGCCAGCATTATTGCGAAAACCACGGTCAGGATTCTCATTCCATCCGTACTCTAATCGTTTGTTCCCAGCGAATACCATATCCGCCGGTCGCCCGTTTCCTCAGCCGCAAGTCCGGTGACAATCCCTGCCGCCGAACCGGGAGAGCGCGGCATCCTGCCGATTTCTCCCAAGCCCTGAGGTGCCATACAAAATAACAAATATTTTATTGTTATACAATTAGTTGCAACACAAACCTCAACCTTGTACTCAGCTTTACGCCTGCCCCCCCATATCTGGCGTCAGTGCATGCTTCAAAACACCAGATCTGGCTAGCCCGGACTTCTCACAGGATCACGGCTGCGGCAGCCCAATGCGGCGCGCTGACTGGCGCTCACTCGGTCGGGCGGCTCGACGTAGTGTCAACTACGCCTGCGCGGCCCTTGGTCGCGAACGCCAGTCATCACACCACCTTGAGCGGCCTCGCTACGCGACCCTGTGAGAAATTCGGGCTAGCCCGGACTTCTCACTGGGTCAAGGCCCGGAATGCCCCAACACCGGGAAACGCGGCCCGGTCACCCAACTGCTCCTCGATTCTCAACAGCTGGTTGTACTTGGCCACGCGGTCGGAACGCGACAGCGAGCCGGTCTTGATCTGACCAACACCGGTGGCCACAGCCAGGTCGGCGATGGTCACATCCTCGGTCTCGCCGGAACGATGTGAGATCACCGAAGTGTATTCCGCACCGGTGGCCATCTCGATCGCGGCCAGCGTTTCGGTCAAGGTGCCAATCTGGTTGACCTTGATCAGAATCGAGTTGGCCGCGCCTGCGTCGATGCCACGCTGGAGCATCTCGGTATTGGTGACGAACAGGTCGTCACCCACCAACTGGATCTTGTCACCGAGCTTTTCGGTGAGCAGCTTCCAGCCGTCCCAGTCGTTCTCGTCCATGCCATCTTCGATCGATATTATCGGATATTGTTCGACCCACTGGCTGAGGTAGTCACAAAAGCCGACGGAGTCGAAAACTTTTCCTTCGGAATCCAACCTGTATTCACCTTTCGTGTAAAACTCGGAGCTGGCGCAGTCCAGCCCCAGGTAGATATCGCGGCCCGGCTCGAAACCGGCCTTGGCAATGGCTTCGAGGATGACTTCGATCGCTTCCTCGTTGGAACTGAGGTTGGGCGCAAAACCACCTTCGTCGCCGACCGACGTGCTCATGCCCCGCCCGGCCAGCACCGATTTGAGCGCGTGAAAGACTTCGATGCCATACCGCAATGCTTCGGAAAAGCTCGGCGCACCCGCCGGCAGTATCATGAATTCCTGCATGTCCACGCTGTTGGCGGCATGGGCGCCACCATTGATGATGTTCATCATCGGCACCGGCATGATATGAGCGTCCTCGCCACCGAGATAGCGATACAACGGCTGTCCCGCGCTGGCCGCGCCGGCATGTGCCGCTGCCAGCGATACGGCCAGAATGGCGTTGGCGCCCAGCTTCTGCTTGTTGGGGGTGCCATCGAGCGCAATCATGGTTTGGTCCAGACCGGCCTGATCGGTGACCGACATCCCGATCACCGCATCGCGAATGACGGTATTGACGTTGTTGACGGCCTTGCTGACACCCTTGCCACCATAGCGATCACCGCCATCGCGCAGCTCGATCGCTTCGCGTTCGCCGGTCGATGCGCCGGAGGGTACTGCGGCGCGGCCCATGGTGCCATCATCCAGCAGAACGTCGGCTTCCACCGTGGGGTTGCCGCGTGAGTCGATAATCTGCCTTGCTTTTACGTCTTTGATCGTTGCCATTTTGATTCCTTGTCGAGATGTGTAAACCGATTGGTAACCACTCAGCAGTGACCGTTCTATTTCTCTACCCGCTGAGCCGTTACCACACCTTTGTTTGCTGCAGCACGTGAGGGCTTCACAGGGTCGTTTCGATGAAGCCGGCGCGCTTGACGCTCTCATCCAGCGTCATCAGCACTTCCAGCAGCGCTTCCATGCGATCCAGCGGCCAGGCATTTGGCCCATCGCTGAGCGCCTTGTCCGGATTGGGGTGCGTTTCCATGAACAAGCCTGAAACGCCAGCGGCCACAGCCGCGCGCGCCAATACCGGTACATGCTCGCGCTGACCACCGGAACAGCTGCCCTGCCCGCCCGGTAGCTGCACCGAATGGGTGGCATCGAACACCACCGGGCTGCCGGTGGCACGCATGGTGGCGAGACCACGCATATCGGAGACCAGGTTGTTGTAACCGAATGTGTAACCGCGCTCACAGACCATGATCTGCTCATTACCCACCGCGCGGGCCTTGTCCACCACATTCCCCATATCCCAGGGTGCGAGGAACTGGCCTTTTTTGATGTTCACCGGCAGACCCTGACGCGCCACGTTCTGAATGAAATTGGTCTGCCGGCAGAGGAAGGCTGGCGTCTGCAAGACATCGACCACGGCAGCCACTGCTTCCAGCGGCGTATCTTCGTGGACATCGGTCAGTACCGGCACGCCGATCTGCTGCTTGACCGTGGCGAGAATCTTCAAGCCTTCGTCGATGCCCGGCCCGCGAAAACTGGCCGCCGAGGAGCGGTTGGCCTTGTCGAAGGACGATTTGTAGATGAAGGGAATACCGAGCCTCGCCGTGATCTCCTTGAGTGCGCCGGCAGTTTCCAGCGCCAGCGTTTCACTTTCAATCACGCAGGGGCCGGCAATCAGGAACAGGGGTTGATCGAGCCCTGCCTCGAATCCGCACAGTTTCACAATTCGTCTTCCCGGGTTTCGGCTTTCTTGTGTTGCAGGACAGCGGCGCGAATGAACCCGGAGAACAGCGGGTGCCCTTCGCGCGGCGTGGAGGTAAATTCAGGATGAAACTGGCAGCCGACGAACCAGGGGTGGTCATGCAGTTCGATGACTTCGATCAGTTCGCCATCCATCGATTCGCCGGAAATCACCAGCCCGGCTTCTTCCAGTTTGCGGCGGTAGTGGTTGTTGAATTCGTAACGGTGGCGATGGCGCTCGACGATGACATCCTTGCCGTAGTGCTCACGCACCAGCGAACCCTCGCGCAGGCGACACTGCTGTCCACCCAGCCGCATGGTGCCGCCGAGGTCGGAATCCTCGTCACGACGTTCGGTGGCGCCGGTTTCATCGCGCCATTCGGTGATCAACGCGATCACCGGATTGGGGGTATCCGGCACGAATTCGGTGCTGTGCGCATCCTGCAGACGCGCCATATGGCGGGCGTATTCGATCACCGCCACCTGCATGCCGAGGCAGATGCCGAGATAGGGGATGCGATTCTCGCGCGCATATTGCGCCGCGATGATCTTGCCCTCGACACCACGCTTGCCAAAGCCGCCCGGCACCAGGATCGCATCGACATCCGCCAGCTCGCTGAGGTCGTTGGATTCCAGCTTCTCCGAATCGACGTAGCGAATCCGCACCCGCGTCTTGGTATGGATACCGCCATGGGTCAGCGCCTCGTTCAGCGACTTGTAGGATTCGGTCAGATCGACATATTTGCCAACCATGGCGACGGTCACCTCCTCCTTGGGGAATTCCATTGCATGGATCACCGACTTCCAGTCCGACAGGTCGGCACGCGGCAGGTTGAGGCCGAATTTCTGCGCAATGATGTTATCCACACCCTGCGAATGGAGCCACAGCGGAATCTTGTAGATATTGTCCATGTCGATGGCCGAGATGACCGCCTTTTCCTCGACATTGGTGAACAGTGCGATCTTGCGCCGCTCGGCTTCGGGCAATTGTTCCACGCTGCGGCAGAACAGCAGGTCGGGCTGAATGCCGATGGAACGCAATTCCTTGACCGAATGCTGGGTCGGCTTGGTCTTGAGTTCGCCCGAAACCGCGATATAGGGCACCAGGGTCAGATGCAGGAACAAGGCCTTCTCCTTACCCAGTTCGACCCCCATCTGACGAATGGCCTCCATGAACGGCAGCGATTCGATATCCCCCACCGTGCCGCCGATCTCGACCATTGCCAGATCGGCACCATCGGCACCCAGCACGATGCGCGCCTTGATCTCGTCGGTGATATGCGGAATCACCTGCACCGTGCCGCCCAGATAGTCGCCGCGCCGCTCCTTGCGAATCACCTGCTCGTAGATCTGGCCGGTGGTGAAATTGTTCTTGCGCCCCATGGTGCAATGCACGAAACGCTCGTAGTGCCCCAGGTCGAGATCGGTTTCGGCACCGTCTTCGGTGACGAACACCTCGCCATGCTGAAACGGGCTCATGGTGCCCGGATCGACATTGATATATGGATCGAGCTTCATCATCGTGACCTTCAGGCCACGCGCTTCGAGAATGGCACCAAGAGAGGCGGCGGCGATGCCCTTGCCAAGGGAAGAAACAACACCGCCGGTTACGAAAATATATCGGGTCATGGACTGAAAAACAGATTCAGGAATCGGGCCGGCCAGCGCCTGTATCGGCAGCCAGGAGCCGCGGGAGAGTCAGCAACGCGGGTATCCACCGGGACGCGCGAACTATAGCAAACGGCGTCATCGAGAACAATTCCCGAACGCTGCGGATAGCCCCAGTAACACCTTGAATTTCAGCGAGATATTTCCATCCAACCCAAGCCTGCGGCAAATTGCCCCAAACGCTGCCGTTTTGTCGGCCGATATGTCAGAATCAAGCGCCTTTGGAGCAACCTTGCGACAACCATGAAGATCACTCAGGACATGCTGGTGGAATTCACCTACTCCATCACCGATGCGAACAAACAGCTCATCGAGCGGATCGATCAGCCCGCCAATTACATCCATGGCCGACACAGCGGCATGCATGACAAGATCGTCAAAGCCATGGAAGGCCGGCGTGAAGGCGATATCCTGAATGTCACACTGGCGCCCGACGAAGGCTTTGGCCCGCGCGATCCGAACCTGGTGGTAGTGGAAAAACTCAGCAATGTGCCCCCCGATATTCGCCGTGTCGGCGCCGAAGCACAGTTCCACAATGACCGCGGCGAACTGAAGACCTTTCGCGTCACCGACATCTCCAACGGCCAAGTGACCCTGGACGGCAATCACCCGCTCGCCGGCCAGCCCATCACCTTCAGCATCCGGATATTGACAGTCCGGCCCGCCACACCAGCGGAGCTCTCCGGACAGACACCCACCGGCATCGCCCCTGCCGCGCCGAACGACGATCCTCCAACGCTGAACTGACTGCCCGCGCGAAACGCCTGATGGAATTTCTCAAACAATACCTCGACCTGGTGGTTTTCGGCATTCTCGGTGCCATGAGCTTTCTGACCTTCTGGTTCGTCATCGAACGCTATCTCTATTATGCCCGCGTCGATCTGCGTCAGTTCACCCATCCGGAGCAGCTTCGCATCGCCCTGACGCACCGCCTCACCGCCATTTCCACCATCGGCGCCAACGCGCCCTATATCGGTCTGCTGGGCACCGTGCTCGGCATCCTCATCACATTCTGGGACATTGGCCAGGGTGGCAAGATCGAACCCTCGGCCATCATGCTCGGCCTGGCGCTGGCGCTCAAAGCCACCGCGGGCGGCCTGCTGGTGGCCATCCCCGCCATTCTGTTCTACAACGGACTGCTGCGAAAAGTGGACGTATTGACCGCCCGCTGGCAGCAGTTGAACGATGACGGTATCGACGATCGGTCCGAACCGTAGCTTCGCGCCATGAAACGCTTCGACCAGATCAACGTCATTCCTTTCATCGACATCATGCTGGTGCTGCTGGCCATCGTCTTGACCACCGCCACCTTTATTTCCCAAGGGTTGCTGGATGTGGATGTGCCCGAAGCTGGCCATGCGCACCCCGCCGATAACCGGCATACACGCGAAATCGCCATCGACGCCGACAGCCATTTCTATCTGGATACGAAACCGGTTTCGCTGTCAGAACTGAAGACAGCGCTGAAGTCGTTCACACACGACACGCCCATCGTGCTGCGTGTCGACCGAAAGGTGACCTTCGACACCTTCATCACGATCATCGACCAACTCAAGGCCAACCAGCTCGACCACCTCTCCATCGTCACCCGCGCGCCGCAATGAGTTCACGCAAACGCTACGAAGTGGCCGGATTCGCACTCTCGGCCCTGCTGCATGCCGCCGTGGCGTTGCCATTGATCAACGGTCACCTGCAAGCGCGAATGACGAGTGTGACGCCAACCCCGCTGACACTCGCCATGTTCCAGGCACCCACACAGCCACCACGAACGCAGCCCATCCAGCGACCAGCAGCCGAACCGGCGCCGCCCAAACCAAAAACCAGAAACCAACCCAAACCCAGGCACCGAAGCCGACCGAAAAAACGGCACCGACCGAAGCGGACGCACAAACCGAAACCACTGCCGCCTCGCCCGCGGTCCGTTGACCCCAACCCGGTTCAACCGACGCCACCCGCCGAAACACGGTCGCCTGAACCATTGCCAGCAGTCCAGCCCCTGCCTCCAAGGGTTGCGCCTGTGCAGCACACTGCGCCAGTCACCGCGCCGATCGACACCGGCCTGATCGAACAGCTGGAAACCCGCTACAAGGCCCGACTGCGGGCTGCGATCGAAACCAACAAACGTTATCCGCGCCGCGCCCGGCGCCTGGGCCAGCAAGGACAGGTCATCCTCCGCTTCGTCATCGACAGAACGGGCGCCATCAGCGATATCGAAGTCATTCGATCGAGCGGCTTCAGACGTCTCGACCAGGCGGCCATCGAAACCATCCGCGCCATTTCCGGACAACTGCCGTTTCCCGAAAAGATCTCACGCAAACACTGGACATTCCGTCTGCCGATCGACTATCGCCTCAGGTAGCGCCGCGTTTCAACTGGGCCAGAACACGTTTGGCGACTTCGTCAGCCGTGGCACCATGCGGAATCAGACTTGTCAGCTTGCCATTCTGATCGATCAGATAGAGCGTGGAAGAATGATCGACCAGATAGCCCGCGCTCGAGCCATCATCGACGATTCGGTAGATGGCCCCATAGCGCCGGACGATATCGTCGATAACCTTTTTCTCGCCGGTGACGCCGATCATATTGTGGTGGAAATACTGCGTGTATTGCTTCAACCGCTGTGGCGTGTCCCGCTTGGGATCGACGGAGACGAAGATCACCCGCACCTGATCCTGGGCCGCAGGCGGCAACTGCTTGAGTGCCGCTGCAACGGTGGACAACGTTGTCGGACAGATATCAGGACAGAGCGTATAGCCAAAGTACAGCAGCACCACCTTGCCGCGAAAATCCTTGAGCGATACCGGCCCATCCGCCGACTGCAAGACGAAATCACCGCCCTCGGGAACCGGTGCGAGCACACGATCTCCGGTGTTTCCCGGACCAGGATGGGTGGCGATGAAAACCAGCATGCCGGCCAGCAGCGCCAACAACAACACAAACACACGAAAACTTTTCGACTGCAAAACCTGCATGATCAAACTCCTGCCGGTGAACGAATTTCAGCGCCGCAGCGTCGAAAAGCGAAACGGCGCCATAACGATGCCATCATCGGTATGCAACAGCACCCTGGCCTCCCAGTCCATTTTACGGCGCGTACAGACCGCCAACTCTCCTGGCCCCGCAAACACGCCCTCCTGACGGCGCTCGAGCCGGGGGCGGTTGAAGCCCATGTTCATGTTGAGACCAACGAAATCGACCTCGACCGTATTGGCTTGCCGGCCTTTCAGCGTCACCGACAGTTTCAACGGCCTGGCCACCGGCACCGGCCGGGGCTGAATGGCGAATGTCAACTGGCCGCCCTTGGGCAAGGCCACGGTGCAAGCGCTCTGATTCAGGTCACAATGCGCGTCGAGTGCCGCGGTTTCAGCCACCGGCGGCGACAGGAATCTTTCCCGCTGCGTGGCGAGCAGCACCAGAACCGCCGCTGCCAGTAACGCTGCCAGACTCCAGATGATACCTTGCTTGTGCATTGTGCCCCGAATTATTTAACCCAGATTAAAGCGATTCCCCGTTTTTCCAGCGTAACGGCCCTAGCCCGCAATTG
>Ga0256841_1001602_pt1 | contig 19102 bp, 12 predicted proteins | sample 356308metaG_FD_185971 | JGI IMG/M metagenome (GOLD analysis project Ga0256841, IMG submission 185971) | Hydrothermal vent microbial communities from Mid Atlantic Ridge, Atlantic Ocean - 356-308 | ecosystem: Environmental > Aquatic > Marine > Hydrothermal vents | place: Atlantic Ocean: Mid... | reverse complement strand
TCGCCAGCCCGGGACGGTCCTGGTGCTGAAGGGGAACAAGCCGCTCGAACTGCGCATCCATCGCCGCCACCGGGCGGCGCTCTACGCCTCGGATCCGGCCTTCCTCGACGCCGTGCTGGCTGAGGAGCGCGGGTGGCGGCCGCTCCCGCTGGAGCCCATGACCATGCTCGTGTTCAGGCACGAGAGTCTCATGGAGTTCTCCAGGGAGTCGTTCACCTTCATCGCCCAGGGGAAACGGGGGAAGGCGCCGTGACAGAGAGCCGCATGAACCGAAGAGAATCACCCATGAACCCCAATGAACCCCCGAAGGAGAACACGACCGGGCTCCTGAGACTCTTCGTCTACGGGACCCTCAAGCGGGGCTGCTGGAACCACGAGCGGTTCTGCCGGGGCGTCCTATCCGTGGAGGAGGCGGTCGTCCGGGGCCTCCTGTACGAGCTGCCCTCCGGCATCCCGGTCCTGGAGGTGCCCGAGGCGGACGTCCTGGCCCACGGCACCGCCGACCCGCTCGCCGACGTGGCCACACAGGCGCGCCTGGCCGCGGAGTTCGCCGCACGCGCCGCACACCCCGAGCTCAGGGAGAACGGCGCCCCGGGCGGCCGCTGGGGCCCCGTGTACGGCGAACTTCTGACCTTCGACGATCCCGAGACCCGCCTCCCGGCCATCGACCGCCTCGAGGGCTTCCTGCCCGGCGGACCCTGCCTTTACAGGCGTGTGCTGGTGCCGGCAAGCATCCACGGAGTTATCGTTCCCGCCTGGCTCTACGCGAGCGGACGGCCACCCGACCGCGATGCGCGACCCTTGCCGGGTTCAAGGTGGCGATAGACGGACACATCCAGAAAAAAACGGTCACAGGCAAGAAAACGGTTTGACAGGAGCCCCCTTGCCTTCATATAATAAGACCCGGTTTATCCCGGTTTATTGGGATGGCGGATGATAGAGCTGAAACGCTATGGCCGCACCAAGGGAGCAATGTGCGACCGCTTCCGAGAACGCCGTTACGGCCTGGAGTAAATGGAGACCATGATGGAAGACCGCTGGCTGTCAGTAGACGAGATCGCGGCCTACCTCGGGATCAAGCGGGATACGGTCTATAAGTGGATCGCCGACAAGCGAATGCCCGCTCACAAGGTCGGCCGCCTTTGGAAGTTCCGGAAGGAAGAGGTCGATGAGTGGGTCCGCGGTGGAGGTGCGGGTGACAACGAACAGCCCGCTCAAACTGACGACGAAGAACGCTGAGCAATAGTCCGGAGGCGACAGATGTTGAACCTAAAACTTAGAGATGAATTCCTGGGCTCGCAGATGCCGGGGACGGCTATCGCGCTGCGCCGGCCGGACAACACTGGTGCCGCTCAGCGAGACGCCGACTACATCCTCTCTATCACTTATCCGACGGCAGACGTCCAAACGGCCTTGCGAGCGGTGAGTAGCGCTCGCGCTCGTCGCCCAGTTGTATTGATGGGTGATCGGGGACGCGGTAAGTCGCACATCATGGCCGTGATGCACCACGCCATCCAGTCGCCGGAACGCGTAGAGGCATGGGCCAAGGAATGGGGAAGCAGGCTTGGTTCGGATGTTCTCAGCGGCCTCACCCTTGAACGAGGGTTCGTTGCGATCTCGGAACCCGTCCACAACCATGAGTACCCTTTGCTTTGGGAGCTCCTGTTCGACAGGCACCCCAAAGGCGAGTTCTACCGCGGCAAGTTCCAGCAGATGGGGCAACCCTATCCCCCTCGCTCTCTCCTTGAGGAGATGTTCGAGGACCAGCCTGTTGCTCTGATCCTGGACGAATTTCAGAAGTGGTTCGATGGACTCAGTGACCAGCCGGGGGCGGAAGGGATCAAGTACAGGACGTGGGCGGAGAACTTTATCCAGAACCTCTCTGAGCTCTCGAAGGATCGGTCCGACATATTGATCCTCGTGATCTCCGTCTTGAACAACAACACGGAAGCGTTCCACCAAGTCCATCGGGACGGTCCTGTCCTCATCGACTTCCGTGGCCCGACCGCCAAGCAGGACCGTCAGAAGCTACTGCTCTACCGCCTGTTTGAGAACCGGGAGAACATCCCGAGCACCGATATCCAGGCCCTTTCGTCCGCTTACGCCGGGGAACGTTTCCGCCTGCGCTTCTCGCACCTCTCGGATGCAGAGCGCAACCGGATCGTCTCCGAGGTGGTTGGCTGCTGGCCCTTCTCGCCGGAACTCCTGGAGCTTCTCGAAGACCAGATCCTCATGGCGGAAGCCGCCCAGGAGACCCGAGACCTCATTCGCATCTTGGCTTCTGTGTTCCGTGCTAGGGGAGATGACGTGCCGGTCATCACACCCGCAGACTTCTTCGTGGACGACGATGCCTGCGGTGTGCAGTCTCTCCTTGACTCCATCGCCACCGTCGGGGAGCAGGAGAGGCTCCGAGAGGTCGCTCAGCGGAACCTGGAGACGATCAAGACAGTTGGTGCCCCTATCCCTCATGCGAGGGAACTGGTAAGCGCATTGTGGATCCGTTCCATGTCTCCAGGACGGAACGCAGGGGGCACACGCCAGGAGCTTCAGCTGGACATCACACGAGAGCAACCCGTAGACGATAACTCCTTTCAGGGTGAACTGGTCCAGCTGATAGAGAACAGTATCAATATCCATGGAGAAGAGAGCCCGGACGGCCGTCTGCGTTTCGGTTTGGAAGAGAACCCCAGGTCCAAGGTGCGGGCATGCGCCAAGAATGACAAGCTGTGGCAACCCGGCGCCACGTCCGCCACGGTCGGTCAGACGGTTTACCCAGGTAAAGACATAGAACACATCCGGAACACGCTCCGTCACATCCTCGTCCCGGAGACCAGGCAGCCTGCATCTCGGGTGATCGTGTTGGGGCCGAACTGGAGGGACGATCCCTGGTCGGATGTCGACGATGTGGACAAGCCCTCTCAATGGGACCGCCCCGTGCTCATCGTTGTCCCTGACCCTTTGGAGACAAACGGCGGGAACCGGGTCGCGGGCTTGGGAGAATGGCTCGCAAAGCACGTTCCCGCAAAGCGCAACACGGTCCGGTTCCTCTTGCCAGCCGAAGGGGCCAAGGGCATCTATGTCGACGAGGAACTCATATTCTGCGCCAGGTGTTCTTATCTCACCTCCATCGCTTGGAGAGATGACCTGAAGTACCGGGCATTGAAGGAGGATTTCGACAAGCCGCTCCGGGACTCCCTGAAGAAGAGATATGATCGGTTCGCCGTGCTGCGGCGGTGGGACTACCGCAATCCGGAATCGTGTACCTTCGATGTGGAACGGATTGGGGCACAGGGTGGAGAGATCCCTTCCGCCGTCGAAGAGAAACTACTCGCTGACCTCTTCGACCCTGCGGATTTCCAGAACCTCGTGCTGGAGCGGGCCAAGGAGTCTTGTTTCGTAGGAGATCTCCTTGACGAACTAACCGAACCTCCTCCGCCGAATACGCGGGACGCCATACCTTTCCTCGGTGAGACCGCAATCTACGAAGAGATCCTCAAGGTCGTTGCCAGAGGGAACGTGGTGGTCAATATCGGTGGGACCTGGGTAGGACGGCTGCCGGACCACACGAATGACGAGGAGGCCCTCCGTTACGTCCGGTCTAAGGCGTTCCGCTCCGGGCAAGAGATGCGTCAGATCCAGCTCGGACTACCCGCGGCAGTGGGCGGGACGACGGTCACCGGTCCCGGCCCCCAGCCCCCGGTGTCGCCTCCGCCTGGGGTGACGCCGGTAGGCCCCCCTCCACCCCCAGGGACCGGAGGGTTCGGTGGCCAAGGTGGTGGACCTGTGCAGCCACCTACGGGAGGTGATGTTGTTACACCCCCAGCCGCAGGCCCCGTCCAGGTTCGGCGAACAGATGCACCGAATACAGGCATTAACCTCTCCGGGTACTTTGAGAAGTGGGGGATCCCCGCTGGCAAGACCCTGAGCGCCGCAAAGATCGAATTCAATAATCTGACCGTCCAGCAGCTCAAACAGGTTCTGCAACGCCTGCCATCAAGTATGCGGGCCTCCCTGGAGATCACATTCACAGAGGAGGAGGGTGACACGTGATGGACTCTAACCCATGGGTACAGCTCATCCTTGATGCCCCTTCGGTCTCCGAGGGATGGAGGGCCATCTTCGGGAGGCTCGCCGACCTTGCATTGTCGTCCTCCTCCCCTGTAGAGCTCCACAACCACACCGTCGCTCCGGACCGCTTGCTGGCCGAAAGCGCTTGGGAGCTGTGGACCGCATATCAAAGCGAAGCGCCAAAGACAGCGGATGCGCTTAAGAAGTGGTGCTCGGAACCATCCCCAAGCGGTAGGGCCGTCCTTGTACTGGATGCCCTCTCCTTGCGGGAACTGCCCCTTCTGCTGGGTGGGGCCGAGAACCGTGGCATCAAACCGGTAGATGTCCGGGTGACGGGCTCCGAGGTGCCGTCGGACACTGACCAGTTCGCACGTGCCCTGGGAGCCTCTTCGCGCAGTAGTCTCTCGAACAACGGGGCCCCCTCTGGCTTTGTGCCGTTCGACGGTTCGGTCTATACAGACGTGATCAGTCTGCCCTTTGAGGACAGCGCAGGGGGGATCCCCGCTGCGAGCAACCTCTTCATCTGGCACACGTGGTTGGACGACCTCATCCATGTCCACAAGAAGCTGCCGGACCAGATCTACAAAGCCGCTTCAGCGACCCTTCAAGGCGATGGCTTCTGGAAGTTCGTGGATCGCCTACGCCAGGGGCGCAAGCTGGTGATAACGGCTGACCACGGGTATGCGGTCAGCCGGCTCTTCTCTAGCGAAGAGATGGACCCCGATGTGATCGAGACGCTGCGGTCGACCTTCGGAGCCGCGCGTTACAAGAAGGCCAACGAGCCGTGGCAAGACCGCTTCATGCCCCCTCTGGTCACGACAGAGAACGGCTGCCACGTCGTGATGGGGCAAAGGAAATGGAAGGTGCAAGGAGGCTTCCCTCACCTCTGTCACGGAGGCCTAAGCCTATTGGAGGTGGCCGTGCCGTTCGTGGAGTTGCCGCCGCTGTGACGGATGAAAGAGATGAGCATGAAGGATAGCAACAACATGTTGCCTGGTATGGAATCCCTGGTTGCCCGGGAACCTGTGAAGAAGGGGCGCCGGAAAAAGAAGGCCAATGCCTTTGAGCCCCCGAACCTCGGTAAGGCTACCCGTTTGCCGGTCCCCGACTTCGGCAACCCGGACCGGCGTCCCGTGTGTCTCGAAGTGGACTTCCCTATCGCTCCGGTCAACGCCCTCTCGAACCTGGAAGGCAACGCCGGCAAACCCATCTACCAGATGTCGAAGTGGTGGGCACGGCGGCGGTCCAGTGTCTTCCGCAGCCTGCTGATCGCGTCTGCAGTGGAAGCGCCTGACGATCCCACGAAGGCAGCGAAGCTTGTTTGGGATTACTACTACAGCAACCACCAGAAGGCCGGACACTTCAAGCAACTGCGGGTGCTCGACCCCTTCATGGGCGGCGGGACTACGCTCGTGGAGGGAGCGCGGCTCGGTTTCCAGATGGTCGGTGTTGACCTCAACCCTGTCGCCTGGTTCGTCACCAGGAACGAACTGGCGGCCAGCGACCCGGAACAGGTCAGGGCCCTCTTCGAGCATATCGAGGCCGAGGTCAAACCCCTCGTCCAACCCTTCTACACCACGACCTGTCCCCGCGGACATAAGGGCAGGTGGGTCGACATAGAGACCGGACAGGTCGTCGAGATCGACCCCATCGACCTCCCCCCGGAAGAACGCAAACGCTACCGTTGGGAAGGTCCGGAGGTCATCTATACCTTCTGGGCAAAACACGGCCCGTGCCAAGCCCGTGGTTGTGATCATCGCACGCCCATATTCGGCTCTCCTGTTGCCGCTGTAAAGAAGCTTACAACTTACTATATCGAGACGGCTTGTCCTGCGTGCGGGCATACGTTCAACGTGGAGTTGGGCCAGACACGCATGGCGCCTGGAGCAGAACGCGTCGTGCTCGATAGCGAGCCGAGTTTCACCGAAACGACCGAGACTTTCGCTGCGTTACTCAAGGCCTACGACCGCGGCAACGCGCAGGAGAAGATCGAACGGATCGCGCGCCTCCAAGAACTCGTTGACGATGAACCAGGGTTACGGTGTCCACAGTGCGGTGCCTTCGCGGGAGATCCAATAAAGGCCGTTCTCGAGCGGCACGGACGGGCCAGACGGGCGAGTGACCGCAAGAAGAAGGACTTCAGCATCCAGCGCCGGCCGATCCAGATGTACCTGCTGATCCACCCTCGGTGGTTGGAGGGGACGCCGGGCTCCATTGACGGAAGGGAGCTGGGCGGTTATGCGGGGGCGCCACCCGATGACACCGTTACCTGGTTCCGCAAGCGGCTGGAAAACCTCACGCTCATCGAGGTGCGAGGAGAAGAGCTCCCAGAGGAGGTGCAGCTACAAGACGGCACCGTCGTTTCGACCCGAGAGGGAACCGTGCCGCGGAAGTCTCACTTCACCTGTGCGGCGTGCGGCAAGCAACAGGATATCCTCGGATCCGTTAAGCCTACGGGGCATACCGCCCCAGTGGCGGCCTATGCCCTCCAATGCCATTGTCCGGAGTGCGAGGCAGAAGGATACAACTATGGCGGGCGCTACTTCAAGGCCTTGGACGAGTACGACCTGAAACGTCTCGAACGGGCCGAGCGTGAATGGGCCGAGCGCAGCGAGGGGGATCTCAAAGATTTCTGGCCGCGCCAGGAGTGCTGGGATGCCTACATGATGCGCGCCAACGGCGGCGTCAACGAAGGCTGGGGCTACACTCACTGGTGGAAGATGTTCAACCCCCGGCAGCTCCTGGTCCACACACAGCTCCTCCAGGCGATCACAAACGCGCCGGAAGAGGATTGGGCTCTGGATGTCCGTGAGCAGGTGTTGGGCGCGTTCCAACAGTACTTACGGATGATGTGCATGTTTTCATTTTGGCATCAAACCTATGACAAGTTAGCGCCCGCGCTTTCCAACGCCAATTTTCACCCAAAGCAGCTAGTCGTTGAGACAAATGTGGTTGGTAAGTTGGGATACGGAAGGTGGATCTCATGCACCGAAACCGTTCTCAACGCCCTTTCATGGTGCCATTCCCCTTGGGAATTGGCAATCACTCCTGAATCCGTGAAGGGTAATAGTGTAAAAGTAAACCCCGGAGATATTGTTATTGCTGGAGTTGAGACCTATTGTGCATCCTCGACAGACCTCTCCATAATCGGCGATGAACCCTTCGACCTGGTCATCACCGATCCCCCGTTCGGGGACAACCTCTTCTACGCCGACCTGGCGGACTTCTTCTACGTCTGGCTGCGCATCCCGCTCCTTAAGTGGTACGAGGGTCTTCCCGAACGCGCCTACTTCGAGCCGGAGAGGACGCCCCACGCCATGGAGGCGGTACGTAATCCCGTGGAGCACCCGGACGACCGGGAAGACTGGGAGAAAGACCCCTTCGTGCGCAAGGAACACGTAGAGGTCGTTCGCAGGTTGAGCGGCGACGAGGCCATCCAGGAACGTGACCCCAACCCGCTCTATCGGCCGGAGCCGGCTTCAGACTTCTATCGGCAGACGCTCACCGCATGCTGGGCCGAGGCCGGACGGCTCCTCAAGGCCGGCGGACTCATGGCTTTCACCTTCCACCACAGCGCGGACGCGCCCTGGGTAGATGTGCTGGAAGCGCTCTTCAACGCAGGTTACCTCTTGGTGGCCACGTACCCGATCCGCAGCGACGAGACCAAGGGTGAGAGCGGCGCCTTCGGGTCGAGGAAGATCGAGTACGACATCATCCATGTTTGCCGTAAGCGGCTGGAAGAACCCCAGCCGGTTTCCTGGGCGCGCATGCGCCGCTGGGTGAAAGGAGAGGCGACGCGCCTCAAGGAACTTCTGGAGCACTCGCACGGAAAGGACCTGCCCGAAGCAGACCTCCGGGTCATCCTGCGGGGGAAGGCCCTGGAGTTCTACAGCCGGCACTATGGCCAGGTCTACACCGGTGATGGTCAGGTTCTCTCCGTGCGGGACGCACTGTTGGGGATCAACCAGCTCTTGGACGACCTACTCCAGGGCGAGGGCGAGAACGGCAAGCGCCGCCCACCGGACTCCGCCGAGCCGACTTCGCGCCTGTTCCTGCGCATCTTCCAGGGACGCACCTCCATGCCGCGGGACGAGCTCCACAAGACCCTTCGAGGCACCGGGGTCTCCCAGGGGGACCTGGAGGCGCGCGGTTGGATCCGGGTCGTTGGCACCACGGTCCACGTGGTCCCCATCGCGGAACGCTTCCAGTACTTCACCACGCCTGGACGGAACCGCAAGGTGTTGAAGACAGACCTCGACCAGGCGCACTTCCTCATCGGAGCGGCCATGCCGGGAAGCGGCATCGACGTGACCGATGAGCTGAACCGCGGCTCTTTCAAGGTCAAGAAGTCTGTCGACGCCCTCTTGGACTGGTACGCCCAGACGGACCCGGACGATGGCGTCCGCCGAGCCGCACGCCTTGCCCTTGACCTGCTCGGACACTGGCGCGCCCGACCTGCGAAGGGACCGGAGGTGAGACAGATGACCTTGTTTGACCGACTCGAAGCGGAGGACGACTGATGCGAGAGATGTCCAGTAGCGCATGGCTGCGCCGCGGCTCGAGCATCGTCTTTGACAAGCACAGCTTGGGCCCATTGATCACGGACGGCTGCCTGGTTTCCCTGCGCGAGGCGCTCTCGTGGATGAAGGCATGGCCAGCGCAACCCCCGGATGACAGGCAGACCGTGCTGGTCGGCGGCCTGGAGACCTGCCTGGAGGTGTTTTCTCCGGAGGACGCGGAGGCGTTCCTTCGGAACCGCGTCAAGCCGTTCGTCCTGGAGTTCCAGTCGCGTTGGGACCAGCGAGGGTTGGTGTTCGGCTTCGGCACTCCAGAGAAGTCGTTCGAGGTCACAGCTTCCCAAGAGGAGGTGCTGTTCCTCCGGCGAGACCGGAAGCGGGTGCGTCTCTCCTACTCGTTGTGGGACGGCAGCGCCACGATGAATGTCACTCGATTGGTGCGCGACGACAGACAGACGGGCAAGAGGGTCACGCTTGGATACTATGTCCCAAGGATATCTTGACCTACAGCCGGGCCGGAAAGTAGCCCATCCGGAGCTGGGCGAAGGCGTCGTTGTCGGCGTCGAGCCGACGGGGTTCGTCCGCGTCTTCTTCCGTGCCCTGGGTGAACGTCAGGTTCCCGCTGAGGTCCTCCGTGAAGCGGAGACTTGGACCGACCGGGTCATCTCCGGCCTGCGGCCTTTCACGCCCGAGGCCCTGGAACGGCTGTGGCTGGCGCTGGAGGCTGCTGAACTGCCGCTCATGGAGAGCGCGGCCACCCTGACCTCCGCCAAGGTCGACCTCCTGCCTCACCAGGTGGTGTTGGTGCACCGGGTAGCCAATGCCCAACCCCGACGGTTCCTCATAGCCGATGAAGTCGGGCTCGGGAAGACCATAGAGACCGCGCTGATCCTCCGGGAACTCGCATCCCGCGGTGAGCTCCGACGGGCCCTGATGGTTGTGCCAGCAGGGCTCGTGGACAACTGGCGGAGGGAGCTCAACGAGGTCTTCAACCTGGACTTCGAAGTGTTTGGGACGGAAGGCGACGTGACGGACCGGAAATCAAACGCCTTCGCCAAGCACAACCGGTTGATCGTATCCATCGACACGCTGAAGAGGCGTGCGAGGGTTAAGCGGCTCTTGGAAGCGCCACCGTGGGACTTGGTGGTGTTCGATGAAGCGCATCACCTCAGCGTCTACAAGACCGGCAAGAAGACGAAGAAGACCGAGAACTTCAAGCTGGCGGAGGCCCTCCGGCAGCACTGCCGCGACCTCCTGCTGTTATCGGCCACCCCACACCAAGGTGATCACTTCCGGTTCTGGATGCTTCTCCGCCTGCTCGACCCGACCCTGTTCAGGGACGAGCAGGACATGGTTGAGAACCGCCACCGGCTGAACGCGGTCGTCATACGCCGCACGAAGGCGGATGCCTGTACGTCCGACGGTGGCCCTCTGTTCGCTCGACGGGTCGTCCACACTGAAGGGTTTACCCTATCGGAGGACGAGCGGAGGTTCTACGGGGCCCTGCTGGATTACCTGCGTGACGGATACAACTTGGCGGCGAAACAGGGCCGACAGGGACGTGCCCTGGGCTTCGTGATGACGATCTTCCAGAAGATCGCAGCGAGCAGTTTTGCGGCCGTCAAGGCCACACTACAGCGGCGGCTCCTTATGTTGACGATCCAGGAAGCCGTCGAGCGGGACGAGTTGCTCGACGTCGACGGACGGGACCGGATACTGAAGGAAGCCCGCGACCTCATTCGGGAGATCTACGACCTCCCCGACGATGCGGTCGGGAGAGCTCAGGCCGAACAGCTCCTTGCCGAGGCCAAGGTCCAACTCCTGAAGAAACGGAAAGAGACAGCCGCCTTCGTGAAGAAGGCCGAGAGTTACGACGACACGGAGATCGCCGCAGCAGTGGGCGAGGAATCTGCCGCGACGATGGTCTCTGTGGCCCTGCCGGAAGAGCGCAGGAGGATCCAGGAGCTTCTTGAACAGTTTCCAAACGGCATGGAAACGAAGACGCAGGTGTTGATCGACGCCCTCGGGCAGCTGTGGCGGGTCAACCCACGCGAGAAGATCGTGATCTTTACCACCTATCTCGGCAGCATCGCCGGGCTCAAAGACGCCATCGAGAGGACGTTCCCCGGCAAGGGCGTGGAGGTGCTCAAGGGGGGCGATCACGGGGCCAAACTCGCCGCCCAACGTCGGTTCAGGCGCAAAGACGGACCGCAGGTTCTCCTTTGTACGGCGGCCGGCCGGGAAGGTATCAACCTACAGTTCGCCCGGGTGCTCTTCAACTACGACCTCCCGTGGAACCCAATGGACCTGGAGCAGCGCATTGGCCGCATCCACCGTTACGGCCAGCGACACACCGCCCAGGTCTACAACCTCGTGGCGACAGACACCATTGAAGGCCAGATCTTCCTCCTGCTGGAAGAGAAACTCCACGGTATCGCGCAGACACTCGGTAAGGTCGACGAACATGGCCAGGTCGCGGAGGATCTCCGGGCCCAGGTGCTTGGACAACTGAGTAGTCGCCTCAGCTACGACCGACTCTACCAGGAGGCCATTCTTGATCCCTCCCTCAAGCGGACGCGCCAGGAGCTTGAGGTGGCGATGACCAACGCCAACCTTGCCCGGGAGGTGGTCTTTGAGCTCTTCCAGGACCTCGACAAGTTCAACCTCGGCGACTACAAGCGCTTCGATGATGAAGGACGTGGCATGCGGCGGCTTGTCGCTTTCGTACAGCGAGCGGCGCGTCTGGACGGCGGAGAGTTCCGGCTGCGTGGGAAGGACGTCTTTGAGCTGGTCTTGCCGGGCCAAGACACCCTTCTCTTCACCACGGACCGCGACAAGGCGTTACAGCAGGAGGATCTCAATCTGTTGGGTCTCGAGCATCCCGTCGTCAAACAGTGGCTGGACCGCTACACATCGCTGAGCCCCGAGGAGCGGGCACTCATTGGGAACATTGAGGGCAATGGTGACGAAACCGGACTCATCACCATCTGGCAGGTGGTTGTTCACGGCAAAGGCGGCCAAGTCCAGCAGCGGATCGTCCGACTGGGCATCTCACCCACCGGTGAGCGGTCTCCCTACCTCGAGCGACTCTCGAAAGACCTCCTGAAGGCGTGCCCTTGCAGGAAAGGTGTTTCTCAGGGCAGGGACACGGTCAGTCGCCTGGTCAACGGCACGGCTTCTGAGCTTCTACACCGGGAGCTGGTCTATTCCGGATTCCTGCCAGAAGGGGCGTCCTACTCGTCTAAGCTGCTGGCGTGCCTGGAGGTGGCATTGTGATCATTTCCTTTAGCCAGGTCCTGCTGACATTGGAGGGGCTAAAACGGCAATACCATGGCATCCCAAGAGGAGGTCTTCATGGCTAGGGATAGACATCTCACCGAATTCCTTAATCAATGTGAAAGTGCATTGGCACATCGACTAGCTGAAGCGTTCCTTGCGGCCACCGAAGAGCGCCTCTCGGCGGATGAAATCATCCAGAAACTACGCCAGGTTTTGGACGAGCATTTCCAGGAGCGACTCAATGAAACTCGTCAGCATTAAGCCAATCAACTTCCGGGGTTTTGGCAGCGCAGATTGGATAGATCTCGATTGCCAACTCGTGACCATCTTTGGACCCAACGGCTTCGGAAAGACGAGCATGGCAGAGGCGCTCGAGTGGTTGCTGTACGGAGAGACAAAACGCCGAAGACGAGGCGACAATTATAGCAAACTAGAATATCGAGGAACCTATGCCAACGTTCACACAAATGCCCCAGTTGAGGTCTCTGCGAAGATTCGTTTGGCAGACGGTACGGTCAGAGTGATTACTCGACGGCTGGTAGTCGGTTCAAGGACGATAGAATCCTCAGAAACATTCATTGATGGCCATCCTGCGGACTTTAGAGACATTGGCCTGGTTGCAGACGAGGCATATTACCCTATCATCGTACAACACGGCCTTCAAGATTTCATTCATACACCACCGAAGCAACGCAGAAATGCGATCAGTGCCGCTTTAGGCCTCGAAGCCTTGGTGTCATTTAAGGACGCGTTGGATAGAGCCCGCAGATCCTTCCAGAGTACTCCTCCAGAGGATGTCGAGCGGGCGAGAACCAAGCTCCTTGCGGCGTGTCAAAAGCTAAAGTGGAATACGCATACCATGGTTCTTGCTCGGACATGGGAATCTGATCCCCGCAATGTAGATCTTACCTCCGACTGGAACACGCTGATAAGAGCTGCGCAGACAACTCTTCAAGTATCGATATCGAATCCAAATCAACTGATTTCACATCTCAAGAAGAGGCGCGAGGAACTCGGTGCTCGGGTATTTGATCTGAGTGGGCTTCGCCCTGCTACAGACTTAGCTCAGCGCATTCATTCGGCGAAAAAACAAGAAACACTTGTCCATGATGCTATCCGAGCCCTAAAAAAGGCGGTGGATGATTTTGTTGCGGCAACTGCTTCTGTATATGGCGCGGAACTCCTGTCCTTTTGGGAACTTGGTTTGCGTTTGTCAGAGTCGGAAGACTCGAATCTTTGCCCCATGTGCGAAGAACCGACTTTGCCCAAGGACAAGCGCACGATTCTTGAAGATAGAATCCGTGGGAACAAGGCACGCACAGAAGCTCACAAAGCTCTCTCAACTGCCGTCGCAACACTGAAAAATCAGCTGACAACATTAAGGCAGCATCTTGGAAGTTTACAGCCGCATTATCTTGACGACTCCAAACGGTCCACTTTAGAAAGCTTGTTGAGTGATATCCCAGGACAAGCCACCAAGTTCCTAGAGACGCATGACAAATTCAGAACGACACTGAAGGATGTCGATATTCGCTTTACAAACCACGACGCAACGCTTAGTCAGTTGCCCCGGGCGTTGGATGATCCTGCCCGCATAGCCGATTCGCGGCATTTTGTGAAGACTCTACCAAAAGACATTGAAGATGCGGTGCGGAAATCCATATCAATAGCGGAGGCGTATATTGAAAAGTTTGAAACCCTCGAAGAGGTAATTGGAGAACGGATAGCAACAGATGCGGCCGTCCGAGAAATCGACGCGATCCTTGCTGGTTTGGAGGTGCACGACCATATCGAAACGATACATACGTATAACAATGTGCTCGAGTCCCTTAACAGTGAGGTACGGGCGGTCGAATCGTTTCTGCAAGGGAAACAGAAGGATTTGCTTGCGACACGTGGTCAAGAGGTTCGCGAATGGTATGACCTCATGAATCCAGGCGCTGACGTTCGGTTTATCGAAATGGAACCAGCTACTGATTCTCTGAAATTACATGCGGAGAGTTTTGGAAAAAAGATGAGCGCCCCGGCATGTCTGAGCGAAAGCCAGCTTAATTGTCTTGGCCTCAGCGTGTACTTGATGCGAGCAACGACTCCTGAATCTCCTTTTGGGTTCGTAGTTTTCGATGATCCGGTCCAATCAATGGACGATGACCATTGTGAGAGCTTCATCATTAACGTTGTGCCGAAACTCATAGACGAATTTCATAAGCAGGTAATCGTCCTGACTCACATAAAACACATTGCAGACCGTATCCGAGACCTAAATGTTGATCGCAATCCGCTTCAGTATCATCTGGAAGAGTACAACAAAAATGGTCCGAGTGTTGTGCCTTATGTGCGGATACAGCGCGAGATCCATCAAGTTCGGACCTTGGCAAAAGGCAACGAGGCAAACCGCAAATTAGCGGTAGACCGTATTCGAGTACTTGTAGAAGTGGTGATCAGGGAACTATATCTCAAGGTCAATGGGTGCCCACTTCCTGCGCAATACAACAAGGCGACGGCCAAAGACCTTCTGCCGGTTTTTCAGAGCATCGAGGGTACGACGCCAGCGGAACACCAGGGTATACGCGACACGGTGTCGTTCTCGGATCCTGCGCATCATACACAAGCAGACTGGCAGGTCCCGACACTACAACAGATCGAACCTCACATTCAGCGGCTTCTGCAGATCGCTAAAAAGCATCAGCTAATAGGATAGGAGCCGTGTGCAAGAGCATTCACCAGACTGGGTCATCCAGGAAGGCATGGGGAACATACGTGTGTCTGTCGGGAAAGGGGTGGTTGACCCACAGCGAAGGGTGATGTTGCAATGCGATTTGTCCACACAGCAGACTGGCACTTAGGTCGGATCCTTCATGGTGTGCATCTCACCGAGGACCAGGCGTATGTGTTGGACGAATTAATAGAAATCGTTCGGGACGCTCTCCCTGATGTTGTGATTGTCGCCGGCGACATATATGACCGAGCGGTACCACCACAAGACGCTGTGTCGCTTTTGGACGACGTTTTATCACGGCTCGTTGCCAAGGTTGGCGTGCCAGTAGTGCTGATTGCGGGGAACCACGATAGCCCTGAGCGGCTGAGCTTCGGCGCGCGGTTATTGGCGAACAGTAATCTCCACGTGTTCGGGCCCTTGCTGCCGGAGTATCGCCCAGTTGTTTTAGAAGATAACTATGGTCCAGTAAATATCTACGCGATACCTTTTGCGGAGCCTCCAGTGGTACGGGAGAAGATTGGTGGAAACGATATCCGAGATCATGACTCAGCCTTACGTCAGATTCTGCAGCACATCAGGGCAAAACAACCCACAGACAGGCGGTCGATCCTTGTGGCTCATGCCGCTGTTGTAGGAGGCAAAACAAGCGATTCGGAGCGCCCCCTTTCGATTGGGGGCTCAGAAACGGTGGAGCCAGCCATATTCGAAGGTTTCGACTATGTCGCCTTGGGCCATCTACACCAGCCGCAATCGTCGGGCGAAGATCACATCCAGTACTCCGGTTCCATCCTGAAGTACTCTTTTTCTGAAGCTTCCCACCAGAAGTCAGTAACGATCGTCGAGATGGACGCAACCGGCAAATGCGCCATTGAACGAATCGCCCTTTCGCCGCGTCGCGACGTCCGCCGGATCGAGGGGACGCTAGAAGATATCCTAGAAAAAGCACGATCTGATGAGAACCAGGACGACTACATCATGGTGACCCTTCTCGACCGGCAGCCAGTACTGAATGCGATGGGCAGACTACGGGAGGTGTATCCCAATACGCTTCATATCGAACGTCCTTTGGTTGCGCCGTCTACCGTGCATGCGCAAGCACCTGCAGATCACCTGCGGCTATCCGAAGCGGAAATGTTCTCCTCTTTCTTTTCTCAGGTCACGGGCGAAGAGATGACGGAACCGGAGGCACGAGCGTTTGCTGACATCATAGAAGCCCTTCGCCGTCGCGAACGGGAGGCCACCTGATGCGGCCTTTGAAGCTTGTCATGCGAGCTTTCGGGCCATACGCCCAGGAGCAGGTGCTCGACTTTGGCGTTTTGGAAGAACGTTCCTTCTTCCTCATCCATGGCCCCACCGGTGCCGGTAAGACCTCCATACTCGATGCCATATGCTTGGCGCTCTACGGCGAGACGTCAGGCGGCGAGCGGCAGATACGGCACATGCGTAGTGACCATGCTGACCCCGGCGTGCTCACGGAGGTTATTTTCGATTTCGCGTTGGGAGCAGAGACCTACCGCGTTTTCCGCAGACCCGAGCAGGATCGTCCCAAGAAACGCGGTAGCGGCATGACCAAGGAGCCTGCTAAGGCCACGCTCTGGAAACGAACCGGGGCGAGTGGAAACGATGAAGGAGTAGTCATCGCCGAGAGGTGGAGCAGGGTTAACGAGGAGATCGAACGACTCCTGGGATTCCGAAGCGACCAGTTCCGTCAGGTGGTCGTGCTACCCCAAGGACAGTTTCGAAAGCTTCTCTCAGCTGGCTCGTCAGAGCGCCAACAAATTCTTGAGGTCCTTTTCCAAACCGGCATCTATCGCCAAGTGGAGGAAGCGCTGAAAGATGCCGCCGACCAAACAAAAACCGAAGTGGAGAGGCTCAGAGAAAAGAAAAAGGAGATTTTGGAGCGGTTGGGGGCGGAGACATTAGCCGAACTCGAGGACAAGCTGGCGGATGCTACGAAAGAGAAAGATGCCATCGAGAACACAATCAAGACACTGAAGCAAGAAGAGACATCCACCGAAAAGGAGCTCGAAAACGCCAGGGAGATACTCAGGAAGCTCAAGGAATACGAGAAAGCCAAAACGGATTTGCAAACCCTGGAGGCCAGAAAGGAGGAGTTCAAAGAGAAATACGAGAAACTTGCCAGGGCAAGAAAAGCGAGCAGGCTAAAAGATATAGAGAGTGAACTGCGCAATCGGGAAGAAGAGCTTACCGAAGCGCAGAAAAAACTCAAGACGGCGCATGGTGCCCTTGAGAGCGCTCAGAAAGAAAAGACGAGAGCAGACGAAGAATTCGACAAGGAACGGTCTCGCCAGGAAGAGCGCGATAGCGCCAGAAGAGAGGTAGATAAGCTGGAGTCCCTCCGCACACAGGTTGAGGAGCTTGCCGGTGCTCGCCACAAACTGATCGAACTTGAAGGGAAAGTGCAGACCCTTGCCCGTATTCGTGACGAAAAGAAAGCTCACCTGGAAGAATGCGAGCAGGCACTCCAGGAGGCTCAAAGGGAAAAAGAAGCGGCAGTAACGCTCGCCGCGCAGGTTGATGCCCGAAAGCTCGAGTACGATAACCTCCAGCGGGCATACGAACGGCGGAAGCAGCTGGAGAAACTTTACAGGGATCACAAGAAAGCGGACGCAGAGTTTTCCGAAATACAATGCAAATTGAAGCAAACGAGTGAAGATCGCTCCGCGGCCTCAAAGGAGTTGGAACTCTTGGAAGAAAGATGGAGGAAAGGCCAGGCGGCTGTTCTTGCCCGCCAGCTCAAGGCCGGCACTCCCTGCCCGGTATGTGGCTCGACCGAACATCCCCTACCAGCGAAGGATGGAGGTGAATTACCCACGGAATCAGATTTTGAACTCGCCCGGGAGGGGCTCAAGGAAATAGATAACCGGATCAAAGAACTCCAGGAAAAGGCCTCCTCCAGCCGTGACTGCGTCGTTAAGTTAGAAGCTCAGATTAGGACCTTGGAAGCGGAACTGGAAGCGCAGAAGGATGAGGATATCTCACCCATGAAGTGCCGGGTCGAGGAGGTTAAGTCCCTTCTCGATGAGGCCGAGAAGGCAAAGGGGCGACTTTCGGGCCTGGAGGCACAGATAAAGGAACTGGACCAAGCAAAAAAGCAAGCCGAGAAAGAAGCCGAACTAGCGAAGAACGAACTACAAAAAGCCACCACGGATTTCGCCGTAGCGAAGAGTTCTGTGGAGCAGTCAGAGGGCAAAATACCTGAAGAGCTTCGCACCAAGGAGAGATTGGAAGAAGCAATTAGGGAAGCTCGCAACAAATACCAGGAGCTGGAAACCGCCTTTCGAAAAGCGCAGGAGCAACAGAACAATGCCCGGGTCGCACTAGCACAAGCTGAAGCCACCCTTAGGAACGCGAAAGAGACCGAAATCAAAGCTCGCGATTTGGCCGATAAAGCAAGGAAGAACTTTTTGAGACGCATCGAGGAAGCCGGCTTCGGAAACGCAGAGGATTACGAGGCTTCTCGGATGGAGGAGGAAGCCATCGAACGGCTCGACGCGGAGATTCAGGAATTCAACGGGAAACTCCGGGAGGCAGATGAGCGAGTGCGTCGGGCTGAGAAGGAGGCTGAGGGACTCGAGAAGCCGGACCTCGAGCCAATCGAGGAGAAGTGCGCCGAAATCAAGAAGAAGCTTGAGGAGGTGTTGCGCCGTTCTGGAGAGGTGAACAAACACATCGAGCAACTTAGTTCAGCGGTGCGTGATGTGGGCAAAGTCGATAAGGAAATAGGCGAAAAAGAGGCTTACTATGGGATTATAGGACGGTTGGCCGAGGTGGCGTCAGGGAAGAATCCGTACAATATCACCTTCGAGCGATTCGTTCTGGCTACCCTCCTTGACGACGTTCTCGCCGCAGCGTCTACGCGCCTACGAATGATGAGCAACGGGCGATTTGATCTGCAGCGTCTGGCCGGGGTCGATGATAGACGAAGGGCCGGAGGATTAGAGCTCGTGGTCTATGATGCGTACACGGGAACGACGCGACCAGTAAATACTCTCTCGGGCGGAGAAGGTTTTCTTGCTTCTCTTTCATTGGCTTTGGGCCTCGCAGATGTAGTTCAGTCGTATGCTGGAGGCATAAAGCTGGATACGATATTCATCGACGAAGGATTCGGGAGTCTTGACCCTGAGTCGCTCGATCTCGCTTTACGTGCTCTAGTTGATCTACAAAAAGAAGGGCGTCTTGTGGGCATTATCTCACACGTGCCAGAGCTGAAGGAACGTGTGGATGTTCGTTTGGAGGTGGTGCCCAGCAAACGCGGAAGCGAGGCGAGGTTTGTTTTCTAACAGTGAATGAACATGGGGTCCCGATAGCATAGCATAGGTGTCAGTCAGGATGAGCTTCCGCTTCTGGAGACGAATCAGGATCGCACCAGGCGTGACCCTGAACCTGAGTAAGTCGGGCGGCTCTCTCTCGTTCGGGCCACGCGGAGCGAAGTTTACCATCGGTCCGAGGGGCAAGCGGGCCACGGTGGGCATTCCGGGAACAGGCCTTTTCTACA
>Ga0256841_1001601_pt1 | contig 19106 bp, 19 predicted proteins | sample 356308metaG_FD_185971 | JGI IMG/M metagenome (GOLD analysis project Ga0256841, IMG submission 185971) | Hydrothermal vent microbial communities from Mid Atlantic Ridge, Atlantic Ocean - 356-308 | ecosystem: Environmental > Aquatic > Marine > Hydrothermal vents | place: Atlantic Ocean: Mid... | reverse complement strand
AACGTGCGGCGCAGGAAATTGAGGATGTGATCGGGATTGACGCCACTGAAGCATTGCATGTCAGTGCGAAATCAGGAATCGGGATTGATGACCTGCTTGAAATGATTGTCGAGAAAATTCCTGCTCCATCGGGCGATCCGGAAGCACCACTTAAAGCACTTATTATCGACTCATGGTTTGATAATTATCTGGGTGTGATCTCTCTGGTACGGGTTGTTGATGGAGTTTTACGTAAAGGAATGAAGATCAAAATGATGTCCACCGGAGGTGACTGGGGGATTGATCGACTTGGGATATTCACACCTAAACGGATGGATCTGACAGAATTAAAAACGGGTGAAGTTGGCTGGGTAGTCGCCGGGATAAAAGAAATTGACGGTGCCCCGGTAGGTGATACGATCACGGATGCAGGCAATCCGGCAGACGAACCACTACCAGGGTTTCAAACGATCAAGCCTAATGTGTTTGCTGGGTTATATCCAATTGATTCAGGTCAATATGAGGATCTTCGAGAAGCACTGGGTAAGTTAAGATTAAACGATGCGGCACTGTTTTACGAACCAGAAGTGTCTGAGGCGCTGGGTTTTGGTTTTCGCTGTGGTTTCCTTGGAATGTTACACATGGAAATTATTCAGGAAAGACTGGAACGTGAATATGGAATGGAATTAATTACGACCGCACCAACGGTTGTGTATCAGGTATTGACCACATCAGGCGAAGAAATCTTTATTGATAATCCAGCGAAATTGCCACCTTCTAATAAGATAGAAGAAATGAGAGAGCCAATGATCCAGGTCGATATTCTGGTTCCACAGGAATTCGTTGGCAATGTGATCACCCTTTGTATAGAGAAACGTGGTACACAGACCAAACTTCAATATCTGGGTAATCAGGTCTCAATTTCCTATGAATTACCCATGAGTGAAATGGTTCTGGACTTTTTTGATCGTCTGAAATCAGTAACACGAGGCTACGCTTCACTGGATTATCATTTTACCCACTATAATCCTGCAAAAATGGTCAAGCTGGATATCATGATCAATGGAGAACAGGTTGATGCCCTGTCTGTCATTGTACATCTGGAGAATGCGCAACGACGTGGCAAGGAACTTGCTGCTAAAATGCGAGAGATCATTCCACGGCAGATGTATGACGTGGCGATTCAGGCAACCATAGGATCAAAGATTATTGCACGGGAAACCGTTAAAGCAATGCGGAAAAATGTCACGGCGAAATGTTATGGTGGAGATATTTCCCGTAAAAGAAAATTACTTGAAAAACAGAAAGCCGGTAAAAAAAGAATGAAACAATTTGGATCAATAGAGATCCCTCAGGAAGCCTTCATGGCCGTATTATCGACAGGAAAATAAAAATATGACGTTTGATTTTTCAGCACTATTAGTATTGCTCACATTTGTTAGTGGTATTATCTGGTTATTCGACCATCTGGTTTTACTACCACGGAGAAAAGAAAGATTGGCTGCACCCGGATCAGATATTGATGACGAGCTGGCCGAAACAATAAAAAAACCACCTGTACTGGTTGATTATGCACGTTCTTTTTTCCCGATATTCCTGATTGTTCTATTACTGCGATCATTTCTGGTAGAACCATTCCGGATACCTTCAAATTCGATGATGCCTACACTGTTAACCGGCGATTTTATTCTGGTTAATAAATATGATTATGGAATTCGTTTGCCCGTGATCAATAAAAAAATATTTTCAATTGGTGATCCTGAACGTGGTGATGTGATGGTGTTCAGATGGCCGGAAGATGATAAAACACCCTTTATCAAAAGAGTCATTGGTGTTCCGGGTGACCATATTACCTATGTTGACAAACAATTAACGATCAACGGCCAAAAGATTGAGCTGGAGAAAATAGGTGTCTATCAGGGAGTTGGTTCAGGTATTGGAATGACCGGGGCTGATATCCTTCAGGAAAACCTTGATCCGGTGGTACATAATATTCTGATTGCACCGGATCGGCAATCAAAAGAAGTAGAAGATTTTGTTGTTCCAGAAGGTGAATATTTTATGATGGGAGATAACCGCGACAACAGTCTGGATAGTCGATTCTGGGGAACAGTACCGGATGAAAATATCATCGGTAGAGCATTCCGCATCTGGATGTATTGGGACACAAAAAGTAAAGGTATGGACTGGAGTCGAATAGGACGTAAAATAGAATAAGTTATTGAGGGAAATAAGTAATGATTAATCGAAAAAGACAGAATGGGATTACATTTCTAGGTTTTTTGTTTGCCTGCTCGCTGGTGATATTTTTTGCCTTTCTTGGGATGCGCCTATGGCCCATTTTAAATGAAAAAATGAAGGTTGATCAGGCCCTGGAAAATATCGCAGCAAGGGAAGATGTTGCAACTTTAAATAAACGAGGGATAGTTAAATATTTACTCAGGCATTTTGAAGTAGAGGATGTCGATCAATTCGAGAGACAGAGTGATGTAAAAGATATTTTCACGGTTAAAAAAATCAAAGGCAAGAAAAAACGTCTGATGCAAATGAAATATGAAATCAGACGTCCTATTCTCACAGACAAACTGGATGTGATTTATAAATATAACAAAAGTATGATTATCGACGGCACAGGTGAGTAAATTTGCCATTTGTCCGAATTCAAGCAGTATTAGGTTATGAGTTCGATGACTTAAGTCTTCTTGAAACAGCATTAACACACAGGAGTGCAGGCAATCCAAACAACGAGCGACTTGAATTTTTGGGTGATGCCGTTCTGAGTGCTATTATCGCGAATGAACTCTATACCAGGTTCCCTGATGGAGATGAAGGGCAGTTAACTCGTCTCCGTTCAACATTAGTAAAAAAAGAATCGCTGGCAAATCTTGCACGAGAACTTGATCTGGGTAGCTACTTGAAATTGGGTGAAGGTGAACTTAAAACAGGTGGCTGGCGTAGATCTTCAATTCTTGAAAATACACTGGAATCAATTATAGGAGCCGTATACCTTGATAGTGATTTCGATCGCTGTCAGGAATTCGTTCAAGTGATTTACAAAAAGTTATTAGATTCTATTTCTCTTGACGATATTCAGAAAGATCCCAAAACAAAATTACAGGAGTATTTACAAGCCAGAAAAATGCCTGTCCCAATTTATGAAGTATTATCAACCACCGGAAAATCACACCAGCAAACTTTCACGGTCAGTTGTTTTTGCAATGAGTTACCAGCCGCACTTCAGGCACAGGGTTCCAGTCGTCGAAAAGCAGAACAGGCTGCTGCACAACAGGTGCTTGAAGTACTTCAGAGTAAAAATACATGATAGAAGTTTCAGATAGATTCGTCTGTGGATCAGTTGCGATTATAGGTCGTCCTAACGTGGGTAAGTCTACTTATCTGAATCACTCGATTGGTCAGAAAATTAGCATTACCTCACGTAAACCTCAAACAACCCGACATCAGATTCTGGGTATTAAGACACAAGAACACTCACAAATTGTCTATGTGGACACACCCGGGTTTCAGGTCAAACCTGATCGTGCATTGAATAGAGGAATGAATAAGGAAGTCATCCATGCAGCAACAGAGGTCGATGTCGTTCTTTTTATGGTTGAAGCAGGTAAGTGGACAGAAGCAGATGAAAATGCATTGACATTGATCAAACGATCGGAAGCAAAAACTATTCTTGTGATCAACAAAATAGATAAAGTTAAAAATAAAGAAAGTCTGTTGCCTTTTATAAAAAAAATTACGGAGATGATGGATTTTGTCGAAGTGGTTCCCGTTGCTGCTTTGAAAGGTGACAACATCAAAATTGTTGAAGATATGATCATAAAGTTATTACCGATTTCCGAACCATGGTTTGCTGAAGATCAGGTCACCGATCGTAGTGTGCGCTTTCTGGCGACAGAAATGATCAGAGAAAAACTGACACGAAAACTGGGTGATGAATTACCCTACCGATTGAGCGTTACGATTGATCAATTTAAAGAAGAAGGCAATCTGATCCATATTCTTGCAACAATATGGGTAGAAACCAGAGGACAGAAAAAAATTGTTATTGGCCATAAAGGATCGTTATTAAAATCAGTGGGTGAAGAGGCACGTCACGACATGCAAAAAATGCTGGATAAAAAAGTCTTTCTTGAAACATGGGTCAAGGTAAAAGAAAAATGGTCAGATAGTGTGAGTGCGCTGAATCAATTTGGCCTGAATGCAGAGTAATGTCGAATAGTCCTGATGCGTGTTGATCTACATCCTTGTTATTTATTACATAAAAAGGCTTATCGGGAAACAAGCTATTTGTTAGAAGTGTTTTCAGAAAATTATGGTCGGATCGGTCTTGTCGCAAAAGGTGCTGCCACCAGGAAATCGCTAAACCGTACACTACAGCCATTTATGCCATTATTAATGTCATGGTCAGGCAGGGGTGAGTTAGGGAATCTCACCAATACCGAGCCAGATGGTGTTCAAATCCTGTTATCAGGTGATAAGTTATTTAGTGGATATTACGTTAACGAATTATTGATACGGTTATTACATAGACATGATCCTCATCAAAAACTCTTTAGAATATATCAATACATACTCAGGGAAATCGCGGATACAACCAATCTGGAATCTGTATTAAGACAATTTGAAAAAAGATTACTTGAAGAACTGGGGTATGGTTTGATTCTTGATCATGAAATAGAATCTGGGAATAAAGTCCTGCCTGAAGGTATCTATGACTATACCGCTGGAATTGGGCCAGTATTAATCAATTCAGCGAAGGTTAAGGTTAATGGCATAAAAGTACAAGGTACGACACTTTTGTCGTTATTGTCGGATCGTGAACTGAAAGAAAAAGATGCACGAAGTGAAGCTAAGCAGTTGATGCGCTATTTACTAACACCACTGTTAGGCGAACGACCGCTACAAAGCAGACGAATTTTTGAAATGATGAAAAGTAAAGAGGTATTACAATGATAAAATTGAAGTATGAATGGTTAGAAACCAGCAAGAGCCAGTTGAAATTCCTGACAATGATGGCTTTAGCTTTGGTTTTAACAGCTTGTTCTAATGATGAAAATGACCAGGCAAAAAAGGCAATAGAAAGTGCTGCCAAGCCTGCCGTTGAGCAGGTGGAAAAGGTAAAGACAGTTACGCCAACGGAAGAAAAAAGAAAATCCACACCCGAATCTGAAACTTCGACTGACAGCACTACTGTGCTGAATGAGCCAACCAAAGAGACGCAAGGTGAAGTAAAGGAAGCTAAAACTACAGAAGCCAGTGCGACATCATCTAAACCTCAGACTCATATTATTAAAGGCGTAGTTACTCAATTCAGGCCATTAGTGACCTTTGCAAAACCCGGGGATACCATCATCTGGGAGGGCATGAATGGCCATGATACAGTTTCAATGAAAGGAATGATTCCTGAAGGTGCCAAACCATGGAAATCAAAGCTGGGCGAAACATTCAGTCTTACTGTTGATAAGGAAGGTGCCTATCTTTTCAAATGCGAACCACATGCATCTCTTGGTATGATGGGAGCTATTATCGTTAATAATGCTGATAATCTTGAGTCTATCAAGGCCGGTGTTGATGCCAGTGGCGAGCCTAAAGGCATGGTTAAACGTGTCATTAGGCATGTAGAAAAGGAGTTAAAGAAAGAGAAGTAATCGGGTGAGTTATATCGTTCAGGATTCATTCATGGAGCTGACGGTATTCTATATTACAAGGTGGTGATATATGTATTGGTCGCTGTGATGTTTTCTTGACATAGCTGCTTTGAAAATACACAATTGGCCGCCAGAAATTATTGGGTATTGGTTTTCCGTGGGTGCTGCCTTACAGGAAGATGTTATGTCAGGCACATGGGTAAGCTGATGAATATATGGAAATACGGATCCAGAATTCCGTAATGAAAATAAAAGTAGGAGAGTCAAATGAGAAAACACGCAATTTTAGGACTTGCTGCCCTTGCTGCAGCTTTTGCAACAAATGTGAATGCAGAGGAACACATTATCAAAGCTGCTGTCACACAATTTAGACCGCTGGTAACCCATGCAAAACCAGGCGATACTATCACATGGCAGAATATGGCAGGTCATGATACAACTTCCATGAATGGTATGATTCCGGAAGGTGCGGAAGCATGGCATTCTAAAATGGGTGAGGTTTTCAGTATTACTCTAGATAAAGAAGGGACCTACCTTTTCAAATGTACTCCACATGCTTCACTTGGAATGATGGGTGCCATTATTGTTGGTGGAAATACTGACAACCTTGAGTCAATCAAAGCGGGTGTCGATGCCAGTGGTGAGCCTAAAGGCATGGTGAAACGTGTTATTAGACATGTAGAAAAAGAATTGGCTAAAAAATAAACCAGTTTCATTAATCTTCAGATTAATAAGCTTTCGGAAGGCAGTATTACATCGTAATACTGCCTTTTTTATATATATACAGGCCATAGTCGGATATTTTCCTGAATCTTATATATTACATACCAAGCCCTAAACACATAAGGTATAGTGACAAACTGCTTAAAATGAATTATTTGGAGAGACAGGTATGAAAAAAATCAAGATAATATTAGTGTTGATCTCACTGATTTCATTGTTGCTTCCAGTATTTGCTAATGCTAAACAGGATCAGGAAAAGCCAACCAGGTTTAAAGTTTGTGCTGATCCATATAGCCTACCCAGTTCAAACAAGAAACAGGAAGGCTATGAAAATAAAATTGCCAAACTGTTTGCTGATGATCTGGGGGTTCCTCTGGAATTTGAGTGGTTTCCACAAAGAATTGGATTTATCCGTAATACATTGAGAAATAATGATACTCCGGATGAAAGCTACAAATGTGATATCGTCATGGGTGTAGTTGAAAACTTTGAACTGGCTGCGACGACCAAACCTTATATGCATTCAACCTGGGCGATGGTTTATATCAAGGGGAGAGGATTGGATGATATTAAATCTCAGGAAGATTTGGCAAATATTTCTCCGGAATTAAAAGAAAAGCTCAGGATCGGCCTTTTTGATCGAAGTCCTGCAGCAGACTGGCTCTATCAATATGGGCTGATGGAATCGGCAACGCCTTACCAGATCATGATGGGTGATGCGCGTTCTTATCCTGGGCAGATCATTGAACAGGATCTGGTTGATGATAAAATCAATATGACTTTTGTCTGGGGTCCGATCGCAGGTTTTTTTGCTAATAAAATAAAGGATCATGAGGTGGTTGTTATCCCATTGAAATCAGAAAGCGGAATTCGATTTAACTATAAAATAGCTATGGCAGTTCGATTTGGTGAAAAAGCCTGGAAGGAACAAATTAACCAATTAATTGACAAACACCAGAAGGAGATTAATAAAATCCTCACAGAATATGGTGTTCCACTTCTGGATTTATAGAAAAGTAAGTTTAATGCTGGATTTAAAAAAAGAGTTATATGAATATCAATATGAAGATAAAAACATTAATCACCCTGTCAATTATGACGTTCATCTTTTCTGGATATGCCCAGAAATCTTTCTCAGAAGAGCAGAAAGAAACAAAAGAATTGACAGAAATAAAGAAGCTTGAACAAAAAGGTATTTCTATCGGTGGTTTGAGCGATGATCCACATCGAAACAGGGAAGATGTGATACTCTCGGAAGCTGAAAAGCTTTTATGGGAAACTGACCAACTTGCTAATGTTGATAAACCCGGTGTCATCCGTTATGAATTTGAGCGTAAAGGAACTATGGACGAAGGTTTTACAGATTCTGTTGAACTGAATATTCTAGAAGTCAAGAAAGACGGTATGAAATCTGCTGCGGTTACTTTTTTTAGTGGCGACAGGAATCAGGATGTACCACCTAACGAGAATACAAACGGCAATCCAGTCTTAGGTGTTTATCTTCAGGGTGATGTTTATGAAATGAACCGCCTGACTGAAGGTAGCTGGCGATATTTCCATAAACGAATCAAATTCGCTTTGGCTGATGATGCCAAAGTTGACCCTGTTACCATTAAAGTTGATGGTAAGGAACTTAAAGCAAAAAAAGTGACCTTTACACCTTATGTCAATGATCCAAAAAGAAAGATGTTTGAGGACTATGCTGACAAAATCTATGAAGTGATTGTTTCTGAAGATATTCCCGGAATGTTGTATAAAATTCATACCATTATCCCCGCTAGCAAGAAGGAAGGTGAGGATGAAAAACCGCTGGTAGAAGAAACGCTCGTTTTTGCAGGTGTTGATTTCGAGTAATTGAATAATTCCGATAAAGAAGCCTGAAATCTGGTCTTTACTGGATCAGATTTCAGGCTGTTTTCTTCTTCATTGTTGTTAACAGACCAGAAAGACAGATCAAACAGGCGCCAAGAATCGAAGCCAAATCAAAAGTTTCCCGCCACTTCAACCAACCAAAGATGGCTGCAAAAATCACATTGGTATAGGCGAATGCACCAATTTTAGCCGCAGGGGCCAGTTTGTAGGCATAGGTCATCAATAACTGAGCTTTGGTCGCGATGAAACCTGCTCCCAGCATTACACCCCAGACTTTCAGACTGGGCATTTCCCAGCTCCAGAACAAAGGTATTGACGAAATAATGGTACTCAGGAAGCTAAAATAAAACACGATCCTGATCGTGGGTTCTGTGCTGGAAAGATTGCGAATACTCACCATTGCAAATGCGACAAAAAAACCAGAAGCAACGCCGACCAGTGCGGCGGGAGTAAATACACCAAAACCAGGTTTGAGGATCAGTAAAACTCCAAGAAACCCAATGATGATTGTTCCAATCATGGATCTGGATGCAGGCTCCCTGAGCCAGATCATTGCAATGATTGCAATAAACAGAGGGGAACTATAGTTGAGTAACACGGCTTCACCAAGCCGGAGATGAGCGATGGCATAGAAAAAACAGTACATCGCTGTTAACCCGGTGATGGTACGAACCAGATGTGCTCCAATACGACGGGTTTTTAAGGTGTCAATTCCGGCATTGTGTACCCAGGGTAATAAAAACAGCAATCCAAAGGCATTTCGTAGAAAAACGACTGTTTCGCTGGAAACAAATTGTGAGGAGTATTTTACACCTGCACTCATTAGTGCAAAAAGCAGGGCAGACAGAATTGAACATAATGCGCCTCGAATGATGTTTGTTTCTGACATAATAACTCTGTTTTAAAGGAGGAATGATTCTACCCGTAATTAAATGAAGTGTTGATCAAAATTTGATCGTATTTAGCCAATGCTTCCTAGAGAATATCATCCTGATTTGGTAAACTACTTTACCCATGATTCTTCTTCATGGGATTCTCCCTGGGACTTTTGCATGACTCGATATATCTTTGTGACTGGTGGTGTGGTTTCTTCTCTTGGAAAAGGAATCGCAGCAGCTTCATTAGGAGCAATTCTTGAAGCGCGTGGGCTTAAAGTCACCATGTTGAAACTGGATCCATATATCAATGTTGATCCTGGCACTATGAGTCCTTTCCAACATGGTGAGGTCTATGTGACAGATGATGGTGCTGAAACTGATCTCGATCTGGGACATTATGAGCGTTTTATCCGAACTCGTACCAGTCAGCGCAGCAACTACACTTGTGGCAAGATCTACGAAACCGTCATTGCAAAAGAACGCCGTGGCGATTATCTTGGCGCGACTGTTCAGGTCATTCCACATATTACAGATGAAATTAAGCGTTGTATTAAGTCTGGTGCAGAAGGTGCGGATATTGCACTTGTCGAAATAGGTGGTACAGTCGGTGATATTGAGTCATTGCCTTTTCTTGAAGCGATCAGACAGATGAGAGTCGAGTTGGGTATTGAGAATGCGATATTCCTGCATCTGACACTGGTTCCCTATATTGCCTCGGCTGGCGAGCTGAAAACCAAGCCAACACAACATTCCGTAAAAGAGTTAAGGTCAATTGGTATTCAGCCTGATATTCTGATCTGTCGATCAGAGCATCCATTACCCGAGAATGAACGTCGCAAAATAGCTTTATTTACTAATGTTGAAGAAAAGGCTGTTATTTCTGCAGTCGATGCAGAGAGTATTTATCAGATTCCGTTACTGCTTCATGAACAGGGGCTGGATTCTATCGTCGTTAAGAAATTTGGTCTGGATTTGGAAGAGGCTGATCTGACTGAATGGCGTAAGGTATATGATTCAATCATCAATGCAAAACAGGAAGTTAATATTGCGATGGTCGGAAAATATATGGAATTGACGGATTCCTATAAATCCTTAAGTGAGGCGCTTTTTCATGCCGGTATGAGAAGTGGTGCTAAAGTCAATATTCATTACATGGATTCAGAATTGATTGAAAAAAATGGTACCGATGCTTTAAAAGACATGGATGCGATCCTGGTACCCGGTGGCTTTGGTGAACGTGGTATTGAGGGCAAAATTCAGACTGTTAGATATGCACGTGAAAACAGGATCCCTTATTTGGGGATCTGTCTGGGGATGCAGGTGGCGGTGATCGAGTATGCCCGTTCCAAAGCGAACCTGCCTGAAGCGCACAGTACAGAATTTCAGCCTTATACATCGACACCTGTTATCGCTCTCGTCACAGAATGGGTACAGTCCGATGGATCGGTACAACGTCGTGATAAAGATTCAGATATGGGTGGGACTATGCGTCTGGGAGCACAGGAATGTCGGCTTGAAAAAGAGAGCAAAGTCCGCGAAATCTATGGTCAGGATCTCATAACTGAACGACATCGACACCGTTTTGAGTTTAATAATAATTATCTTGATGTATTGACAGAAGCAGGACTTGTTATTTCTGGGCGCTCAGCAGATGGTGAACTTGTAGAAATCATAGAATTGCCAGATCATCCCTGGTTTATTGCCAGTCAGTTTCATCCTGAATTTACTTCGACGCCAAGAGATGGACATCCATTATTTTCAAGTTACATAGAGGCCGCTTTAGCAAGGAAAAATGCTGATGAACAGGAGTCACATGCAGCTGTGTGACTTTGAAGTTGGTGGGGATCAGCCTTTTGTCCTGATTGCAGGTCCATGCGTGATTGAAAGTGAATCTTTGGCACTGGATACAGCCGGTATGTTGAAAGCGATCACAGATGAATTACAAATACCCTTTATCTATAAATCTTCTTACGACAAGGCTAACCGCACTTCACATACCAGCTTTCGTGGACCCGGCCTGGAAAAAGGTCTGGCGATTCTGGAAAAGGTTAAACAACAGATCAATGTTCCGGTATTAACTGATGTCCATGAAACATCACCTTTCAAAGAGATAGCCTCTGTCGTGGATGTTATGCAAACGCCAGCTTTTTTGTCCCGACAAACTGATTTTATTCAGAATGTTTGCAGTGCTGGAATACCCGTCAATATCAAAAAAGGCCAGTTTATGGCGCCGGGAGATATGCAATATGTGGTCGAAAAGGCCAAAGCCACCGGTAATGAACAGATCATGGTTTGTGATCGCGGCACCAGTTTTGGTTACAATTACCTGATCTCGGATATGCGTGCGATGCCGATTATGGCAGAAACAACAGGATGCCCTGTAGTGTTCGATGCTACGCATTCCGTACAAATGCCTGGTGGTCAGGGCGGGAGCTCTGGAGGACAGCGTGAATTTGTGCCTGTATTGGCACGTGCGGCAATGGCCGCAGGGATTGCCGGCCTGTTTATGGAAACGCATCCGGATCCGGAAAAGGCATTGAGTGATGGCCCTAATTCATGGCCATTAGGTGAACTTGGATCACTTTTAAAAACCTTAAAATCAATCGATGAAATTGTAAAAAAAACTTAAACACAAGCCTGGATGATGAAGAGCAGGCATAGCGAGGAAATAATATGTCAGAAATAAAAGAAATTCGTGGACGTGAAATTGTTGATTCACGGGGTAATCCAACAGTGCAGGTCGATGTGATCACGGCAACAGGTGTTATGGGCACAGCTGCTGTTCCATCTGGTGCTTCTACTGGTGAACGGGAGGCAATTGAATTACGTGACGGTGATCCAGAGCGTTACCTTGGCCAGGGAGTTTTGAAAGCTGTTGAGAATGTGAACACAACGATTCAGCAAGGACTGAAAGGCAAAGATGTCACTGATCAGGCCGGTATTGATAATTTAATGCTTGAAATGGATGGAACCGAGACAAAAGCTAATCTCGGTGCAAATGCTTTGCTTGGCGTGTCTATGGCAGCGGCGCATGCTGCAGCCAACGAGGCTGGCGTCCCTTTATTTCAATACATGGGTGGTGATGGACCCTTAACTATGCCAGTTCCAATGATGAACATAATTAATGGTGGTTCACATGCGGATAACAGTGTTGATTTTCAGGAGTTCATGATACTGCCGGTAGGAGCCTCAAGCCTGCGTGAAGCGGTGCGTTATGGGGCTGAGGTATTTCATAATCTGAAGAGTATTTTAAGAAAGAAAGGGTTAAGTACCTCCGTTGGTGATGAAGGTGGTTTTGCTCCTGATTTATCGTCAAATGAAGCCGCAGTTGAAGTGATACTGGATGCGATTGATGCTGCAGGATTTATCGCAGGAGAAGATATCTCCATTGGACTGGATGTAGCCAGTTCCGAGTTTTATGGAGACGGAAAATATAATCTGGCCTCAGAAAACAGAAAATTATCTTCAGAAGAGTTAACAGATATGCTTGCTAAGTGGGTCGATAAATATCCAATAATTACCATAGAAGATGCTATGGATGAAAATGACTGGGATGGTTGGAAAGTATTGACTGAACGTCTTGGGAAAAAAGTTCAACTTGTGGGGGATGACTTGTTTGTGACGAATACTAAAATCCTGAAAGAGGGGATTGATAAAAATATTGCTAATTCCATTCTGATCAAGGTGAATCAGATTGGTACTTTATCCGAGACATTAGCTGCAATTGAAATGGCGAAAAAGGCTAATTACACAGCGGTTGTTTCCCACCGTTCTGGCGAGACGGAAGATACCACCATCGCTGATCTTGCGGTTGCAACTTCAACGGGTCAGATCAAGACAGGATCTATGTCTCGATCCGAACGAATTGCAAAGTACAATCGTCTGATTGTGATTGAAGAATTACTGGGTAACAAGGCTTCATATCCCGGAAAGAGTACCTTCTATAATTTGTAAGATAGCAACAAACATCAGGGGTGATCTAAATCGCTCCTGATTATGAGAAATACTGATGCGTTTTGTTTTGAGCCTGCTAATTATTTTATTGTTCTGGTTGCAGTATGAGCTTTGGGTGGGAAAAGGCAGTATTACCGAAGTACGTGAACTCAGAAATGCAATTGAATTGCAGAAACAGCAAAATAAACAAATGAAAGAAAGAAACGAAGCGCTCGTTGCCGAGGTTAAAGACCTTAAATCAGGGCTGGAAGCCATCGAAGAGCTGGCAAGAAGTGAAATGGGAATGATCAAAAAAGGGGAAACTTTTTATCAGATTGTTGATCCTGATATGACTGAATCAGAAAAGAATGTCACTGATAAGGATACAAAGGAATGAAATATTGGGGCGTTATTCCTGCAGCCGGGACAGGCTCCAGAATGGAGGCAGACATTCCCAAGCAATACCTCAAAATTGCAGGCAAGACTATCCTCGAACATACACTGAGTCGTTTTTTTCAACATCCTGATATTACAGGAGTGGTTGTGGCTATTGCAGCAGATGATCCGTATTGGGAACAACTCAATCTCAGTTCTGATCAGTTACTGATAAAGGCACGAGGAGGGGCAGAAAGGTGTCATTCTGTACTTTCTGCACTCAAGGCTCTCGAAAAAGTGGCGGATCAAAAAGACTGGGTGCTGGTACATGATGCAGCAAGGCCTTGTCTGAGAAACGAAGACATCGATAAATTAATTTCAGAAGTTTCAGGACATGAAGTCGGAGGTTTATTAGCTGCTCCAGTTAGGGATACCATGAAGCGTGCCACCGATAATCTGGTAACAGAAACTGTGGATAGAACGGGATTATGGCATGCGTTAACACCGCAGATGTTTCGGCTGTCAGATCTCAAATCAGCTCTGGAAAATACCATACAGAATAAACTGATCGTCACAGATGAAGCTCAGGCAATGGAATTAATGAATAAGAGGCCTTTGCTGATAGAAGGACACGTCGATAATATCAAAATTACCCGACCACAAGATCTGGCGTTAGCAACACATTATCTGGAGAATATGAAATGAGGGCGGGAAAATGAGAATAGGTCAGGGATATGATGCCCACCGATTCAAAGAGGGTGATCATATAATTCTGGGTGGAGTGAGAATTCCTTTTGACAAAGGGATGGCTGCTCATTCTGATGGTGATGTGCTGATCCATGCGATTTGTGATGCCTTATTGGGTGCGGCTGCACTCGGTGATATCGGAAAACATTTCCCGGATACTGATCCAGATTTAAAAGGAGTTGATAGCCGTATTTTACTACGAAAAGTAGCTGAATTACTGACCACAAAGGGATACAAGATCATCAATATTGATGCAACGGTGGTCGCTCAGAAACCAAAAATCTCACCACATATTCCAGAGATGAGAAAAATTCTGGGATCGGATCTAAACCTTAATAATGATGATCTGAACATCAAAGGAACAACAACTGAAAAAATGGGTTTTACCGGCAGGGAAGAGGGGATTGCTTGCTATGCTGCTTGTCTGATCGATTCTATATAACCTTATCCCAGGTTCCGGATTTATAGTCTTTTCAAAATACTGTACTGAAACGATACCTGAATAACGTTAGAACCGAATGATTTAATGCTGTTTATTCACCGATCACTGTTAATGTGAGAAGATCTCTGAACAAAAAAACGATATAGAAATTAGAGAATTAACGATGGCGCAAAAGCAATTAACACATCTTCAACAGCTGGAAGCAGAAAGCATCCATATTATGCGTGAAGTTGCCGCGGAATTTGATAATCCGGTGATGATGTATTCGGTCGGAAAAGATTCTGCGGTCATGTTGCATCTTGCGATGAAAGCTTTCGCGCCGGGGAAACCTCCTTTCCCGTTATTGCATGTCGATACCACCTGGAAGTTTAAGGAGATGATCCGTTTTCGTGATCAACGAGTAAAAGAGCTAGGGCTGGAATTGATCGTTCATAGTAATCAGGAAGGAATTGATGAAGGTATCAATCCCTTTGATCATGCACGCTATACAGACATCATGAAAACGGATGCCCTGAAACAGGCACTGGATAAATATGGTTTCGATGCTGCTTTTGGTGGTGCTCGCAGGGATGAAGAAAAATCGCGGGCAAAAGAACGTGTGTATTCGTTTCGTGACAAAAATCATCGATGGGATCCGAAACAGCAACGTCCTGAATTATGGAATATATATAATAGCAAGGTGAATCAGGGTGAAAGTATCCGTGTGTTCCCATTATCAAACTGGACGGAACTGGATATCTGGCAATATATTTATCTTGAAGATATTCCTATCGTGCCACTTTACTATGCCGCAGAACGCCCAATTGTTGAGCGGAATGGATTAATGATCATGGTTGATGATGATCGGATGCGGCTTGAAGAGGGAGAAGCCCCGCAGATGAAAATGGTGCGGTTCAGAACACTGGGTTGTTATCCATTAACCGGTGCTGTGGAATCTTCTGCTCAGACTTTACCGGAAATTATTCAGGAGATGTTGTTGACAACCACATCTGAACGACAGGGTCGTGCGATTGATCATGATGAGGCAGGCTCGATGGAGAAGAAGAAACAGGAGGGTTATTTCTGATGGATAAGAAGACATTTCATTCAGATCTGATCGCTACTGATATCGAGGCCTATCTCAAGCAGCATGAAAACAAAGAAATTCTGCGTTTTCTGACCTGTGGTAATGTTGATGATGGAAAAAGTACATTGATTGGCCGTTTATTACATGACTCTAAAATGATCTATGAAGATCAACTGGAGGCCGTTACCAAAGACAGTGTCAAGTCCGGAACAACGGGTGAATCTGTTGATCTGGCGCTGCTGGTTGATGGTCTGCAGGCTGAGCGTGAACAGGGCATTACTATCGATGTTGCCTATCGTTATTTCTCGACAACAAAGCGTAAATTCATCATTGCTGATACACCGGGACATGAACAATATACCCGCAATATGGCAACAGGAGCTTCGAACTGCCAGTTAGCCGTTATTCTGATCGATGCACGTTATGGTGTGCAAACACAAACACGCCGCCATAGTTTTATCGCTTCGTTATTAGGTATTAAGCATATTATTGTCGCGATCAATAAAATGGATATCAAGGACTATAGCGAGCAGGTATATAACGATATTCGCAAAGATTTCAGTGAGTTTGCCCGTGAGCTGGAAATGGAAGATGTACATTTCGTACCGCTCTCAGCACTGGTAGGTGATAATGTTGTCAACAAAAGCGAGAACATGCCCTGGTATCAAGGGAAAACGCTGATGGATTTGCTGGAAAATATTGAATTATCATCTGATGTTAATCTTCATGATATGCGTTTTCCTGTGCAATATGTCAATCGTCCCAATCTGGATTTCCGAGGGTATTGTGGAACGCTGGCCTCAGGCATACTTAATTCGGGTGATGAAATTACTGTGCTGCCATCGGGAAGTGAAAGCCGGGTTAAATCTATTATTACTTATGATGGTGAGCTTGTGGAGGCTTCACCCGGTGAAGCGATTACCGTCACTCTGGAAGATGAAATTGATGTTAGCCGTGGCGACATGATTGTACATCGTGATCATCAACCTCATGTCGCCAGTCATTTCAAAGCAACGGTTGTCTGGATGACTGAAAAGCCATTAATACGCGGCAAACAATACAGTTTTAAAGTGGGAGTGAGTGATAGCACGGGCGTTTTGACAGCGATAGACAGCCAGATAGACATCAACACTTTGGCCGAGAGTGATGCAAATGAATTACGTCTTAATGAAATTGGTCAATGCGAATTTTCTTTGAATAAATCAGTTGTCTTCGATGCCTACAAACGAAATCGAAGTACAGGATCATTCATCATCATTGATCGTCTGACGAATGTAACGATTGGTGCAGGCATGATCACAGAAATTGTTGTTAGTTCACAAGCGCGACAAGTCAGCTCTGTAGGACAAATCTCTGATTTTGAAATTGAGTTGAATGCCTTGATCAGAAAACACTTCCCGCATTGGGAGGCGAAGGATCTGAAGAAGCTGTTAAAATAAGCATTTACAAATAATGGATGTCCAATGATATAACGAGAAAGGCTCTTGAACTCATTTCCGGAAATTCATGTGGTTATGATTTACGACTAGAATTTCCAGGAGTATCCCAATTCGAGTGAATTCTGGTACATGCCAATCGAGGCAGGAATTCCAAATGGTGATCGTGAAGTTTTCTGCTCTTCATTGAATGCATGGATATAGGCAAATGACCATTCACCTTTGTTTGAAGGTTTATAGGTAAAACCAAATGTCACATGATGCTTATTTACTGCAGGAGCGATCACGTTGAACAGGATCTGATCATCAGGAATTGGACTATCGTTATAGCTATAGCCCGCCCGTATTGTCCAGTTTTCTTTCCAGTCGTATTTCATTCCTAATCGATAGATGCTGATATCTTTCCAGCCAAATCCCAGACCGTTATCCAGTCCAAGAAGGCCAGAGCCTGGAGGAAATCCCGGGCCAAATGGCGTAGGGATAGGCCCCGCATTGCCAACTGAATTGACACCACTGTAAAAAATTCTTTCATAATCCAGAGCTACAGTCAGTTCCGGTGTTGCATGAAAGGCCATTCCTGCAGAAAGATTAGCGGGTATGTCGAAGTCTCCTTGTCCAGCAAATAGTTCACTATAGTCATCGAATTCAGTCATATAAATCTTACTGGCGGCAGCTGCACCCAGTGTGATCCTGGGATGAACTTGTCCGACCCAACCGACTTTTACTCCCGCTCCGTATGACCATTCATGGCCATTATTCGTCAGTTTTTTAGAAGGAATAAAACCAGGAGTCAGTGATCCTGCTGCTCCTGGGGAACAGGCTGCAGGGTTGTTCATTGCACCCGTTGGTGTAAAGCATTGGAAGTTACCCATCCCATAGGTTTCAAATCGTTGAATACCGATGAGCAGTGAGATGCCAATAGTATGTTTTGGTTGAACCTGAAATGTAATTGTCGGAGCAATAATCAACTGAGCCAGATCGACACCCAAAGTACCTGTGTCAGGAGTACCCGTTGTTGTTCCAGCTGGTACGGTAGCAGCAGCGGCTGGACCACCCATTGCAAAAGCGCCCAGAACAGCTGAGGCCTGATCGTAAAGATTTACATCATAACTCGTATTCATACCGCCATTAGCATAAACAGTCAGACCGGCCCATGTTTTATGATTAATCTGCTTTGTGATCCCAAAATTAGGAATGACAAAAAAATCTCGTTCACTACGGTCACTGACCTTGAAACTGGCACCGACAACAGAAGTGTCGAGTTCTGCTTCACGTATAGGACTGAATAAACGTATAGAAAAATCGCTACGCTCCCCAACGAGTCCCATGCCTGCCGGGTTTTTACTGGCAATCATTGCATCTTGCGGCACTGTGCCACAACAGCTCCTGCCATGCCTGTTGATTTCGGGCCGTAACCGATGCCAAAGTAGCCCGTAGTGGCGAATGTATTTGAGGATACTGCACCGAGCAGGGCAATTGTTAATAATCCATGCTGTAATAATTTGAATTTGTTTTGTTTATTATTGTTGGTCATTTTACCTGAAGGAACCCCGATTCCGGATTTAAGAACCGGAGTAACTTAAGGTTTATTGGCCTGTTCGTACAATATCAGAATAGAATAACCAAATAGTAAAAAAGAATATATGAAGCTTCTATTTACTTTAGTGTCCTTCATAGAGTCTATCAATTGTTTTTTCAAATTTTTCTAAAATCACTTTGCGTTTAGTTTTCAGGGTTGGTGTGATCATGCCATTTTCAACTGTCCATGCTTCCAGGGTACAGGCTGCTCGTCGGACTCTTGCGTAGCCTGGAAAATCTTTGAGTAATTCAGCAAGATGATCTGTCAAAAACTTCTCAACTTTTTCGTCTTCGAGAGGTAAGCCTTCCAGTCCTTCGGCCTTAGCCTGTTTTGCCCATTGATCTGGTTCAAGAACAACGAGTGCTGTTGGGTATGGGCGAGACTCACCAATGACCATGACTTGTTCGAAGCAG
>Ga0256841_1001600_pt1 | contig 19107 bp, 24 predicted proteins | sample 356308metaG_FD_185971 | JGI IMG/M metagenome (GOLD analysis project Ga0256841, IMG submission 185971) | Hydrothermal vent microbial communities from Mid Atlantic Ridge, Atlantic Ocean - 356-308 | ecosystem: Environmental > Aquatic > Marine > Hydrothermal vents | place: Atlantic Ocean: Mid... | reverse complement strand
GCAGGATCTCGTAGCCCCGCTCGCGCAGGCACCGCGCGACGAAGGCACGGAAGGTCGGATCGGTCTGCGTGGCCGATTCGATCCCACCGCTGACTGCCCCGGTCGCGGCGCCTGCGGCGGCGCCGGCCGCCGCGCGCTGGGCGACGTCGCCGCCCCAGATGGCGCCCCAGGCGGCGCCGGCGGCCGCGCCGAGCAGCCCGCCCACGGCGGCCTTGCGCAACACTTGGCCGTCGGCCCGCTCCGAGAGCCCGGCGGCGCGCGCCCGGGCCTTGCAATCGGCCAGGGCCGATCGCGCCGCCGCCTCGCCCGCGGAACGGTAGTGATCGTTGGGGTAGAAGACCGGCCCCTCGGGAGTGGTCGCGCAGGCGGCGACGAGCAGTGCGAGCAGGGCCGCGGCGGCGGGCCATGGCCGACGGCCGGGAACGATGGGCGTGTTGGGAGGTTTCATCGTGCTCGTGCTCCGGTGCGGGCCAGCCAGGCGATGCGCGCGGACTGTTCCAGGGAGCAGGTGAGCTTGTAGGCCTCGTCCAGGTCGCGACCCATGGCGTAGACGCCGTGCGCGCGGATGATGGCGAGGCCGTGGGCTTGCAGGGCCGCGGCCAGCGGCTCCGGTGCCGTTTCCACATACCGGGCGCCGTCCACGTCCACCACGGGAACGCGCGGGAAATAGAGCCGGCCCTCGAGGTCCACGGGCAGGAAATCACCGCCGGCCAGGGTCAGGGCCACGGCATGGGGGCAGTGGCTGTGCAGGACGGCGGTCGCCCGCGGGTGGCGCTCGTAGACGGCCTGGTGCAGGGCCCAGTCGCGCGAGGCCGGCTCCAGGCGGGGGCCTGTCAGCGGTGCATGGACCAGGTCCTTGGGCCGCAGCGTGTCGGCGCAGGCCCCCGTGGGGGTGATGAGCAGTGCCTCGCCCAGGCGCAGCGAGGCGTTGCCGCTGTGCGAGTCGTTCAGCCCGTAGCGGCGCAACCAGCGGTAGTACCGGGTGAGCGCCCGGCGGGCCCGGCCCAGGTCCATCTCAGGCATTGACCGCCTGGCCCTCGGCGTCCCCGCGCAGGGTGATGACGGGCCAGCCCCGCGCGCGGGCCGTGCGAGCGAGCTCGGGATCCGGATCCACCGCCACCGGATGCTCCACGTACTCGAGCAGCGGTAGATCGTTGTGGGAGTCGCTGTAGAACCAGCTTCCCGCCCGGCTCTCCCCGTGCGTGCGCAACCACTGCTCCAGGCGCTGGACCTTGCCCTCGCGGAAGGCGGGGATCCCTTCGATACGGGCGTGATAGCGCCCATCGCGGAATTCCGGTTCGGTGGCGATGAGGTCGTCGGCACCGAAGGCCTGGGCGATGGGTTCCGTCACGAAGCGGTTGGTGGCCGTGACGACGACGATCCGATGGCCGCGGCGGCGATGGCGCTCGATGAGGGCGCGCGCCGCCGGCAGCATCATGGGCCGGATACGTGTGGTCATGTAGGCGTCGCGTAGGGCGAGGAGACGCTCCATGGGCAGCTCGGCCAGCGGCCGGTAGGCGAAAGCGGCGAATTCGTGGATGTCCAGCCGGCCCTGCTTGTACTGTTCGTAGAATTCCCGGTTGCGGCGCTCGTATTCCCGGCCGTCCACCACGCCGTGTTCCACGAGGAAGCGGCCCCACTCGTAATCGCTGTCACCGGCGAGCAGGGTGTTGTCGAGATCGAACAGTGCAATGGTCATGGGTGGGAACGCACCAGCACGGACAAACAAAGACACCCATTGTAAAGGCTTGCAAGCGTTGAGAGGACACCGGCGCGGTGCGGTCTCGGTGGCCCCGACGTGTCACGGCTTGACGCAGCGCAGGCCCATGAGTTCCCAGCGCATGGCCACGCCGTCCCGCGTGGATTCCCGACCCAGGATGTCCGCGACGGCCTGCGCGATGGTGTCTTCGTCGACGCCCTCCAGGCCGAAGAGCAGGCCGCAGAACCGGCCCATGGCCCGTTCCGATGGAAAGTTCCAGAAATATCGGTGACGCTCCCCGTTCTCCACGCCGAAGCCCAATCCACGCAAGGCCGCCGTGGTGTGCTCTCCCAGAAACAGCCCGTCGTGGCCCATGGGATTGTGTGCGTCCACGAATCCGTTGAGGAACGCGGCCACCGGCGAGTGTTCGTGAACGTCTGCGAGCGCGAACACGCCTCCCGGGCGAAGAATCCGGAGCGCCTCGCCGAAAAAGCGCGTCTTGGCCGCATCGGTGAGATGGTGTACGCCCGCCAGACTGATGACGCAGTCGACGGTTTCATCCGCCAGGGGCAGGTTGGTCAGCGTCCTGGTGCAGACGACGTTCAGGCGCCGTTCGGCGCAAGCGCTGCCGAACACCGAGGTCGTTTCGATGCCGATCCATTCCACGGGGGTGTGGGAAAAGGCTGCGAGGTATCCACCACCGGCGGGGGCATCGACCACCCGCCAGCCGGGCTGCAGATCGGCCAGGCCGAGGATCATCTCGAACTCCTGCGCCCGGGCGTCGGGATACAGGCGCATGGCCCGTTCGTATTGACCGCCACGGGCGTCGAAAATCTCTTTGTAGTCTGGGAAATGCATGGGTTGCGCGTGGAGGCTGCCCAGGACGTCGGCACCGGTCAAGCGCGTTCTCGCGCGGGTGGCGAGGCCCGGTGCCGGAGCATCTGGCGGGTGGCTCGAACGATCGACTGGACGTGCCGGGGCAGGGGCTGTCCCGAAAGCGCAAGCTTCGCTCCGGCGTTGACTTCGAACACGAGCAGTTTGCCGTCCTCGCGCAAGGCGCCGTCGATGGCGAAGTAGTCCAGACCCACCCGTTCGTGGATGGTCTTCAGGGCCGGGATCGTCTCCGGACGGAAGGAGGAGACGAACCGGGCCTCCTCGGCCTGCAGGGCCGGATCGCCGGCCATCAACCGGTTTCGGCTGTCCTGATGGATGTTCCAGTGATCCGAGACGATGCGGTGGCGGATGAAAGGTTCACCATCCACGACGAACACGCGCAGCTTGCGGTACAACCCATCCGCGGAGCGAAAATCGACGAACTCCGTCATGTAGTAGTCTCTTCCGTCGAAGGGGTATTTCTCGAGCGCCGCCAGTTCTCCGGGCTCCCGGATCAGATCGAGCTGGGTGCCGCCGTGGGTCCCGGCCGGCCGGAACAGAAAGGGGTAGGTGACTTCGCCACTCCCGGCCAGGGATTCGACCTCTGCGAGTCGCCGCGGAGACAGGCGCAGGGTTCGGGGTATCTCGATGCCTTCCACCCCCACGAGCCGGGCCGCGATCCCGTCCCGCGTGGTTTGCAAGACGCGGGACGGGTGGTTGATCACCGGCACACGCGTCTGCGCCAGCAGCGATTCGGCCTCTTCCAGCGCCAGACGGCACGCGTCGGGATCGGCGATGGCGTTGACCACCACGTCGGCCTCGTCGAAGCGAGGCCGCGCCCGGGTCCTGCCCTTGCCGAGCAGCAGGGCCTTGGTCACCTTGAGGCCGGAATTGCGTGGCAGATGGCGCAGGAAGTCCTCGGACCCGTGGAACTGGATGTGCAGTGCGCCGTTGGCCAGTTGCTCCGCCCGGACCTCGCCGCTGTCCTGGACGCCCAGCAGGCAGAGCACCCGGATCATCGCATCAGGCCCAGAACGCCGACGATGATGAGGTACAGGGCGACCACGTAGTTGAGGAGCCGGGGAAAGACCAGGATCAGGATGCCCGCGATCAGGGCCGCGAGCGGTTGCAGGTTGTGGATGGGCATGGCGTGGTTCCGCTGTGGATTTCGGTGATGAGGGAGGACGACGGCCTCCGGTCCGCCTTCACTGGCGCTTGCCGGTTTCGATGTTCACGAGCCGGCCGCCGACGAAACGCAGGACCTTGATGAAGCGATTCGGCCCCTGGAAATAGGTCCATTCCTCCACCACGAGACCGGTGGAGCCCTCGCCGCCGGTGAGGACCTGCCGGTAGGCGGGCGGTCCGCAGCGCGCCAGCACCAGGGCGGGGGGGTCGCCCGTGGAGACGATCCTCCCATGGCAGCGCCACATGGAGGCCGCCGCCCAGGGGGAAAAGCCCAGTGCGGCCGCAGTGAGAAGCGGTAGGATGAACAGTCTCACCGAAGGGAGGGCCCGTGAACCATGGACACGATGCGTCCCATGAAGCCCAATTCGATCTTTCTTGTCAAGGTGTGGCCCGCATCGGTGCGCGTGGCGCACTGGCTCGTGGCGGGCGGATTTCTCGTGCTGATGACCACCGGCTGGATCCTTCGCTCGGGGCGCTATCTGGGCGAGGCGCCTGCGGACTTCCACGTGCTGGCGTCCTACCCCCTGCTGGCCGGGGTGGCACTGCGGATCTGGGTGCTCGTCGCCCATCCGGCCGTGGGTGGGTGGCGGGCGCTGTGGCCCTCGGCGGATCGGCTGCGCGCCGTGCCCGAAATGCTCAAGTTCTATCTCAGCTTCGGGCGGCTCGACCTGCCGCGGTGGTTCGCCCACAACCCCTTCTGGGCGCCCATCTACCTCTTGTGGATCCTGGCTCTGGCGGCGCAGGCGGGATTGGGTGTGGTCCTGCTTCAGGGCTGGGGGGAGGACGCCGTGGTGCGCGCCTGGCACGCCGGGCTCGCCGAAGTGCTGGTGGCCGTGTTCGGGTTCCACCTGGTGGCCGTGGTCCTGCACGAGCTGCGCGCCCGGCGCTGCGACGTGTCCGCCATGATCCATGGCTGGCGCGTGTTCGACCTGCCCCCGCTGGAGGGCACCGAGCAGACTCCCCCCAAGGCCCGGGTGGTCCGCTTCGAGCCCCGCGCCGACTCATCGCGAGCGGGGGGGAAGGGCCGGAAGTGATGGTGCGTTTCCCGCCGGGTGCCGGTGCGCCCGTGATCTCCGCGCGGGTTCGCGCATGCCCCGAGGACTTCGTGGTGGAAGAACGTTGTCCCGTGGTGCCTGATCCGGCCGGAGAGCACTTGTGGATCCGGGTGCGCAAGCGGGGCTGGAACACCGCCGATGCGGCGCGCGTGCTGGCCCGGGCGGCGGGGTTGCGCATTCGCGAAGTGGGTTACTCTGGACTGAAGGACCGCAACGCCGTTGCGACTCAATGGTTCAGCCTGTGGTTGCGGCGCCGCCCCGAGCCCCGGTTCGACCGCTTGCCGGACGGCCTCGAGGTGTTGGAACGGGTGCGCTGTGTCCGCAAGTTGCGGCGGGGCATGCACACGGGCAACCGGTTCGTGATCCGACTGCGCGAAGCGGATTGCACCTTCCCGCGGGTGGAAGCCCGCCTGGAACAGATCGCGCGCGAAGGGTTCCCGAATTATTTCGGCCCGCAACGGTTCGGGCGCAATTTTCGCAACGTGACCCGGGCCGCCAGGCTGTTCCGGGCCTCCGAACCGGAGCCAAACCGCCACTTGCGGGGGCTGTGGATCTCGGCGGCGCGGGCCTGGATCTTCAACCACGTCCTGGCTCGCCGTGTGGATTCTGGGTGCTGGAGGCGGCTCATCGACGGCGATGTTCCCGATGCCGAGGGGTTGCCCACCGGCCCGCTTTGGGGGGAGGGCGAAGCGGCGGTGAGCGGTGCGGCCGCGGCCCTGGAGGCGGCGGTGGCTGCGCGATTCGCTGCGTTGCGTGACGGTCTGGCACGGACCCGCATGCCCCCCGGGCGCCGCCCGTTGGTGGCCCAGGCGCGGGAACTGTGCTGGGAATACGAAGAGAACCAGACGGCGAGCTTGCGGCTCGATTTCGTTCTGCCGCCCGGGGTATACGCCACGGCGCTGCTGGCGGAACTCGTCGGCGAGGCCGCCGCGCGTGGAAGTCCAACGGACTGCTATCCGGCGCGGCCTCAGAACGCGCGGCGCAGTAGCACGTACAAGGCACCGGTGCCCCCGTCCACGGGCCGGGCCGAGGTGTAGGCGAGCACGTCGTCGCAGCGGCGCAGCCAGGCCGCCACGGCGGGTTTGAGCACGGGCCCCCGGTTGTCGGACCGGCGTCCCTTGCCGTGAACGATCCGCACGCAACGCAGGCCCCGGTAAGCGGCCTCGCGCACGAAGTCGTACAATGCCTCGCGCGCCTGCTGCCGGGTGTAGCCGTGCAGGTCCAGCTCCGCCTCGATGGTGTACTGCCCGCGGCGCAGTTTGCGCAGCATGGCCTTGCGCACGCCGGGACGGTGATACTGTTCTGGGGCCCCGGGCAGCACGTCGCTGGCCTGGAACGGGGCCTCGGCCAATTGGCGGAGCACGCGCTGCTCGTCCAGCATGCGCTGTCGGGGCACGGGGGCAGGGCGCCTGCGGTAGGGCTCCACGCGGTCGCAGGGCAGCCGGCGCACGCCCGGGACCAGATCGGCGAACGATTCGGCGGTCTTGTCTCGTTCCATCGGGGCGCCTCCGGGCGGGACACGGAATCTCATTGTAAACGCTTCGCATGCACATCCTGGTTTCCAACGATGACGGGCACCTCGCGCCGGGCCTCCGTTGTCTGGCCGAGGCCCTGCGCCGCGTGGCACGCGTGACCGTGGTGGCCCCCGACCGCAACCGCAGTGGGGCCAGCAATTCGCTGACCCTGGATCGCCCGCTGCGCGTGCAGCGCCAGCCCAACGGGTTCTACTCCGTGGACGGCACCCCCACCGACTGTGTGCACCTGGCGATCACCGGGCTGCTGGACGAAGAGCCGGACATGGTGATCTCGGGTATCAATGCCGGGGCGAACCTGGGCGACGACGTCCTGTATTCGGGCACGGTGGCCGGCGCCATCGAGGGCCGGTTCCTGGGCAAGCCGGCCATGGCGCTCTCGCTGGCCGCTTCCGACCCGGTGCACTACGAGACCGCCGCCGCGGTGGCCGTGTCCATGGTCCGGCACCTGGAGGCCGAACCGCTGCCCGGCGATTTCATCCTGAACGTCAACGTCCCGGACCGGGTGCGGGAGGGCCTGAGGGGTTTTGCCACCACCCGGCTCGGATTCCGACACAAGGCCGAACCCGTGGTGCGCTCCGTGGACCCTCGCGGCCGGGTCTGCTACTGGGTGGGCGCGGCGGGCCCCGAGCAGGACGCCGGGCCGGGAACCGACTTCCATGCCGTCCGGCAAGGCCGCGTGTCGGTGACACCGCTGCAGGTCGATCTCACCCGGTATAATGCCCTGCGCACGCTGGAGACGTGGGTGGCCGGTCTGGCGCCATGACGCGAGGGAGGCGGGAACTTGCTCGGTGAGCGCGTGATTCGCGGGATCGGCATGACGTCACAGGGGGCCCGGGACCGCATGGTGGACCGGCTGCGCGAGCTGGGCATCCGTGACGAGCGCGTCCTGTCGGCCCTGCGCTGGGTCCCACGGCACCTGTTCGTCGACGAGGCCCTGGCCAGTCGCGCCTATGCCAACACCTCCCTGCCCATCGGCCAGGGCCAGACCATCTCGCAACCCCTCACCGTGGCCAGGATGACCGAGGCGCTGCTGGCCGGCGGCGTTCCCGAGCGCGTGCTGGAGGTGGGCACGGGCTCTGGCTATCAGACCGCCGTGCTCGCCCGGCTCGTCCCCAAGGTCTATACGGTGGAACGGATCCGAACCCTGTCCATGCGGGCGCGCAACGTCGTGCGCGGACTTGGCCTGCACAACGTGCGCTACCACCTGTCCGACGGCTCCTGGGGTTGGGCGCAGTACGCGCCCTACGAGGCCATCCTGGTCACGGCGGCGGCCGAACGGGTGCCCCCTCCGCTGCTGGAGCAACTGGCCGAGGGCGGCACCCTGGTGATCCCCGTGGGGGGCCACGGCCAGCCGCAACAGCTCCTGTGCATCCGGCGCGAGGGGGTTCGCTTCGGCTGCCGCAGGCTGCAGCCGGTCCATTTCGTGCCGCTGGTTCACGACGGTGGCGTCTCGTGAGCGCCGCCACCGGGCGGCGGGCCAGGCTGCGCATCTTCGGCCCGCTGTATGAGCGGGTGATGCACTGGGCCGGTCGGCCCCGGGCGGAGGCCTACCTGGCCGCGCTCAGCTTCGCCGAATCGTCGTTCTTCCCGGTCCCCCCGGACGTGATGCTGGCGCCGATGGTGGTGCGCCGGCCGGGCAAGGCGCTGCGGCTTGCGACCGTCACCACGCTGGCTTCGGTGTTGGGCGGATTGTTCGGTTACGCCATCGGGTATTTCGCGCTGAGCGTCGTGGAGCCCTGGCTGCACGCGGCCGGCTACTGGGAGAGTTACCAGACCGCGCGGGCGTGGTTCGGCCGCTGGGGGCTGTGGGTGGTGTTCGCCGCAGGCTTCTCGCCCATCCCCTACAAGCTCTTCACGATCACGGCGGGGGCGCTCACGCTCAACGTCGCCGGGTTCGCCATGGTATCCCTGATCGGGCGGGGCATGCGGTTTTTCCTGGTGGCCTGGCTCTTGTCCTGGGCGGGGCCCCGCATGGAGCCGACCATACGACGGTACATCGAGTGGCTGGGATGGGCGACAGTGGCACTGGTGGTGGCGGTCATCACCTGGTTTCAGTTCGCGCACTGATCGCAGGGCTGCTCCTGCTGTGGCTCGCCGTCGGTGCGGGCTGTGCCAGCGGCCCGAGGCACGCGCGCACGTACACCGCCGCCCCGCCCGCCTACCACATCGTGCAAAGGGGCGACACGCTCTACGGCATCTCGTTCCGCTACAACCTGGATTACCGTCGGGTGGCCCGATGGAACGGCATCCGGCCGCCCTACCGCATCTATCCCGGCCAGCGCATCCGGCTGTATCCGCCGGCCGGGAAAGCGAGTCCATCCCGCTCCTCGGTCAAGCCCCACACGGCCCGGTCACGAGTGCCGGCCAAGAAGAAGATCACCCGGACATCGGCCAAGGCGAAGCCCGGCGCCGGGCGGTCCACGCCGGCGAAGCGGGGCGTTGCGACGGGCGCGGGTCTGTCCTGGAGCTGGCCCACCGAGGGCCGGATCCTGCGCAGTTTCAAGCCGGACAGCCCCGGACGCAAGGGCATCGACATCGCTGGCCGACCCGGCCAACCGGTACGCGCGGCGGCCGCCGGCCGCGTGGTCTATGCGGGCAGTGGACTTCGCGGATACGGCGCGCTTATCATCATCAAACACAACAAGAACTATCTCAGCGCCTACGCACACAACCGCAGATTGCTGGTCAAAGAAGGTGACCGTGTGCGCAAGGGGCAGAAGATCGCAGAGCTGGGCGCCACCGGCACCGACCGTCCAAAGCTGCACTTCGAGATCCGACGCAACGGCAGGCCGGTGGATCCCCTGAAGTTCCTGCCCCGGCGATGACCCGCGGGCCCGCCGCCATGAAGGAAGGATGGAAAGAAGAAGCGGATGCCGAGCCGGAGCCCACCGTGGACGGTTCCGCGGCCGATGAGCCGGTTTCGGACGAACCGGGCTTGGAAGTTCCACTGCCTCCGGAGGACGACGTGCGGCACAGAGCGGCGCGCCGCGATGAGGATTCCCGTTTCCGCCGGGAGCTGGATGCCACCCGCCTCTATCTCAGCGAGATCGAGTTCTCGCCGCTGTTGACGCCCGAGGAGGAACGCCACTACGGTCGTCTGGCCCGTCGCGGCGTGGAGGCCGGCCGCCGGAAGATGATCGAATGCAACCTCCGACTGGTGGTCAAGATCGCGCGACGCTACATGAACCGGGGGCTGGCCCTGGCGGACCTCATCGAGGAGGGCAACCTCGGCCTGATCCGGGCGGTGGAGAAGTTCGACCCGGACAAAGGCTTCCGCTTCTCCACCTACGCCACCTGGTGGATCCGCCAGACCATCGAGCGGGCCATCATGAACCAGACGCGCACCATCCGCCTGCCCATCCACGTCCTCAAGGAGCTCAATACCTACATGCGGGTGGCCCGCCGGCTCGCCCAGGAGCTGGAGCACGAGCCCACCACGGGTGAGATCGCCCGTGCCATGGAACGCCCCGCCGGCGAGGTGGAAACCCTGCTCAACCTGTCCGAGCGGGTGACCTCCATGGACCAGCCCCTGACGCGGGACACCGAGCGGCCGCTGCTCGATCTGATCCCCGACGAGGAGAATCCGCAGCCGCTGGATCTGGTCCAGGACGAGGATCTCTCCGCCCACATCGACGCGTTGCTCGACGAGCTGGACGAGAAACAGCGTGCGGTGCTGGTGCGCCGATTCGGCCTGCAGGGCCACGAGCGGGCGACACTGGAGGAGGTCGGCCGGGAGTTGGGGGTCACCCGCGAGCGGGTGCGCCAGATCCAGATCGACGCCTTGCGCCGACTGCGCCGCATGTTGGAGGCGCGGGGCTACACGGGCGACGTGCTGCTGGGGTGATGGTCGGCGGGCGGGCCGCCCACGCTCAACGCGCCTGCGGCGGCTCGACGATCAGGCCGCAGGCCACACGACGCCCCTCGGCCATCAGCACATTGAAGGTCCGGCAGGCGGCCGGGGTGTCCATGAATTCCACGCCCACGCCCCGCCCCGCGAAGAAACGCAACCACTGGGGGCGGGGCGGACAGCAGTGCCATCCCGTGCCGATGACGACCACCTCGGGTTCGCCTTCCAGCAGTGCGGAGAAGGCCGTCTCGTCCAGGCCGTCGACGTGGCGCACCGGCCAGTCCGCGTGCAGCTCGTCGGGGGTGAGCCACAGGCTCTTGCGGTACACCGTGTCGTTGACTCGAACGCCGCTGTGATCGTAGCCGCGGATGCGGTAACGCGCGTCGCCGAACTCCTGTGCGAACTGCATCGGTGCCTTTGGGCCAAGTGAACCTTCGCGTATTATATGCCGCTTTCGTCCGTCCCAGGTGGAGGTCCGGACACGTCCGCATGCGCAACCAGGAACATCCCCGTTGATCGACGATTTTCCGAGAATCAGGCGCCTGCCGCCCTATGTCTTCAACATCGTCAACGAGCTGAAGGCGGCGGCCCGTTCCCGCGGCGAGGACATCATCGATTTCGGCATGGGCAATCCGGACCAGCCCGCGCCAGCGCACATCGTCGAGAAGCTGGTGGAGGCGGCCCGGCGCAAGGACACCCACCGCTATTCGCTGTCGCGTGGCATCCCGCGGCTGCGCCGCGCCATCTGTCAGTGGTACCAACGCAAATTCGACGTGGAGCTGGACCCGGAGTCCGAGGCCATCGTGACCATCGGCTCCAAGGAGGGTCTGGCCCATTTGGCGTTGGCCACCCTGGGACCAGGCGATGCCGTGGTAGTGCCCAATCCGGCCTATCCGATCCACCCCTACGGGTGCATCATCGCGGGCGCGGAGGTGATCTATCTCCCCATGCGCCCGGAGGTGGACTTCTTCGCGGAGCTGGAAAAGGCGATCAAGGACGCCTGGCCCAAGCCCAAGATGCTGGTGCTGAATTTTCCGGGCAATCCCACCACGCAGTGCGTGGAGCTCGGCTTCTTCGAACGGGTGGTGGACATCGCCCGCGAGCATCAGATCTGGGTGGTGCACGACATCGCTTACGCCGAGATCGTCTTCGACGGCTACCAAGCCCCCTCCATCCTGCAGGTGGCGGGCGCGCGCGAGGTGGCGGTGGAGTTCTACTCGCTGTCCAAGACCTACAACATGCCGGGCTGGCGGGTGGGCTTCATGGTGGGCAACCGGACGCTGGTCGCGGCCCTGGCGCGCATCAAATCGTACCTGGACTACGGCATGTTCACGCCCATCCAGGTGGCGGCGATCTGGGCGCTGGAGGGCCCCCAGGAGTGCGTGGACGAGATCCGTGAGAACTACCGGCGCCGGCGCGACGTGCTCTGCGACGGCCTCAATGGGCTGGGCTGGCCGGTGGACAAACCCCGGGCGACCATGTTCGTCTGGGCCCCGATCCCGGAGCCGTACCGTGCAATGGGTTCGCTGGAATTCTCCAAGAAGCTGCTGTCCGAGGCCAAAGTGGCGGTGTCGCCGGGGGTGGGATTCGGCCAGTACGGAGATGATCACGTCCGCTTCAGCCTGATCGAGAACGAACACCGCACGCGCCAGGCACTGCGCGGCATCCGCCGCATGTTCCGACAGGACTTTTCCTGACGAGGGGGGACAGGTGGAACCGGTCAAAGTGGGGCTGTTGGGGTTGGGTACCGTGGGTTGCGGCACGGTGGACGTGCTGCGGCGCAACGCCGAGGAGATCGCCCGGCGCGCCGGGCGCGGCATCGAGGTGGTGGCCGCCGCCGCCCGCGATCCCTCGCGGCCGCGGCCGTGCGACACCGAGGCCATCCGGCTCACCCACGACGCCGGCGCCGTGGTCGACGACCCCGAGGTTCAGATCGTCGTCGAGCTCATCGGCGGAGACACGCTCGCCCGCGAGCTGGTGCTTCGGGCCATCGCGCAAGGCAAGCACGTGGTCACGGCCAACAAGGCGCTCATCGCACTGCACGGCAACGAAATCTTCGCCCGCGCCCAGGAGCGGGGTGTCATGGTCGCCTTCGAGGCGGCGGTGGCCGGCGGCATACCCATCATCAAGGCCATCCGCGAGGGGCTGGCGGGGAACACCATCCTGTGGCTGGCCGGCATCATCAACGGCACCGGTAATTTCATCCTCACGGAGATGCGCGACAAGGGGCGCAGCTTCGAAGACGTGCTGGCCGAGGCCCAGCGCCTGGGCTATGCCGAGGCCGATCCCACCTTCGACGTGGAGGGCATCGACGCCGCCCACAAGCTCACCATCCTGGCCTCCATCGCCTTCGGCATCCCGCTCCAGTTCAAGAAGGTGTACACGGAGGGGATCTCCGCCATCACCGCCGAGGACGTGGCCTACGCCGCCGAGCTGGGCTACCGCATCAAGCACTTGGGGATCGCGCGGCGCAGCGACGGGGCGGTGGAGCTGCGGGTACACCCCACCTTGATCCCGCACCGCCGCCTCATCGCGAACGTGGACGGCGTGATGAATGCCGTGCTGGTCACCGGCGACGCGGTCGGCCCGACGCTCTACTACGGCGCCGGCGCGGGGGCCGATCCCACCGCCTCGGCGGTGGTGGCGGACTTGGTGGACGTGGTGCGGGTGATGACCACCGATCCGGGCAACCGGGTGCCCCATCTCGCCTTCCAACCGGATGCCATCACCGATCTGCCCATCCGGGGCATGGACGACGTGGAGACGGCCTATTATCTGCGCCTGCGCGCCGTCGACCGGCCCGGCGTGCTGGCCGACGTGACCCGGATCCTCGGCGAGCTGGAGGTGAGCATCGAGGCGATCCTTCAGAAGGAACCCGAGCCCGGCGCGCGGGATGTCCCCATCGTATTGCTCACCCACCGCACCGTGGAGCGGCGCATGAACGAGGCCATCCGTCGCATCGAGGCGCTGCCCACCATCACCGCGCCGGTGCGCCGGATCCGCGTCGAAAGCCTGCGCTGAAACGAACCAGGAGTCGAGTCATGCCGTTCCGAGCCCGCTATACCGGACTGATCGAAAAGTACCGCGACCGCCTGCCGGTGCACGACGACACGCGCGTCATCAGCCTGGGCGAGGGCAACACGCCCCTGATCCGACTCAACAACATCCCCCGCGAGGTGGGCCGGGAGGTGGACATCTACGTCAAGTTCGAGGGGCTCAACCCCACCGGCTCGTTCAAGGACCGCGGCATGACCATGGCCGTGACCCGCGCGGTGGAGGAGGGCAGCCGGGCGATCATCTGCGCCTCCACGGGCAATACCTCGGCCTCGGCGGCCGCCTATGCGGCGCGCGCCGGCATCACCGCCTTCGTCCTGATCCCGGACGGCAAGATCGCCCTGGGCAAGCTCGCCCAGGCCATGATGCACGGTGCGGTCGTGGTGCAGATCAAGGGCAACTTCGACGACGGGATGCGCCTGGTCAAGGAGGTGGCCGACCATGCCCCCGTCACCATCGTCAACTCCATCAATCCCTATCGGCTCCAGGGGCAGAAGACCGCCGCCTTCGAGATCGTCGAGGAGCTGGAGTTCGCCCCCGACTACCACTGCCTGCCGGTGGGCAACGCCGGCAACATCACCGCCCATTGGATGGGGTACACCGAATACTTCGAGCATGGGATCGTCAACAGCCGCCCGGTGATGGTGGGCTACCAGGCCCGGGGGGCCAACCCGTTCGTGCGCGGCGAGATGGTGGACACGCCCGAGACCGTGGCCACCGCCATCCGCATCGGTCACCCCCAGAGCTGGGACAAGGCCTGGGCGGTGCAGAAGGAATCCGGGGGCTGGTTCGACGACTGCAGCGACGAGGAGATCCTCGCCGCCCAGAAGCTCCTCGCCGAGAAGGAGGGCGTGTTCTGCGAGCCGGCCTCGGCCACTTCGCTGGCCGGGGCGCTGCGCGACCTGCGCGCTGGAAAGATCTCCGAGGGAAGCAAGATCGTCTGCACGCTCACCGGTCACGGCCTCAAGGACCCGGACACCGCCATCCGCCAGAGCCAAGGGGCCTTGCTCACGGTGGAGGCCACGCTGGAACAGGTGCGCCGCGCCATCCTCGAGCATCTGGACTGAGCGCGTCCGGTGCGTTGCCGTTTCCGTATTGCATCCGGCGGAGCGTTCCGCCGCAGCACGCCAAGGGAGGAACGATGCATCACGGGTCAGCGCTGATCGGTTTTCTGATGCTTTGTGCCGTGGGGGCCGTGGTCCAGGCCGCGCAGCAGGACGGGGTGGTCACGGTGCCGAGCGCCCATGACGTACCCACTACCGTGGACCGGTTGGAGACAGCGGTACGAGCGGCCGGGCTGCACGTGTTCGATCGTATCGACCACGCCGCCGGGGCCCGCAAGGTGGGCTTGGAGCTGCGTCCCACGGTGTTGCTCGTCTTCGGTAACCCCAAGGTGGGCACCCGGCTCATGCACTGCAGCCCGCGGGTGGCCCTGGACCTGCCGATGAAGGCCCTGGTCTGGGAGGACGCCCACGGCAAGGTGTGGCTGAGCTACGACGACCCTGGCTGGATCGCCGCCCGCCATCACGCCACGGGCTGCGAGGCCGTGGTGAACAAGATGCGGGGCGCGCTCAGGAAGCTGAGCGGCACGGCCACGGCTCCGTAGCCCTTCCATACCAACGGCCCGCCGCGCCGCCCGGGCGCGTGGCGGACGGCGCAGGGTCGACCCGGATCAATCGCGTAGCCGAGTGAACACGTATTCGTGGTCTTCCGCCTGCCGGTGGCATTCGAAACAGGACCGCCCGCCGTTCCGGGTCAGCCGCCGTGTCTCGCTGTCGCCGGCGAATCCCTCGAACCCCCAGCCGCCGGTGTCCGCATGGTGTTGCGGATCCCGGACCATCACCCCGACCAGCTTGCGCGGCCCCTCGGTGATGGCGTGCCCCTCCTGCCGTGCCTCCAGCAGGTCGAACACCAGCACCGCGCCGGGTGCGAAATGGCCGCTTTCCAGCCCCCGCCGGGCGGCGTCATTGGCGTACACATGATGGATACCCGCAAACGGCTTTTCCAGCGGGTGCCCCGGGAGGATCACCATCGACTTCACGTGATACCAGTCACGATAACCCGCCGGATAGGGGACCGACTCCGCGGCGAACGCGGGCGCGACCGTCAGGAGAACGAGCCCCGAGAGTAGACGTCTTTTCATCCTCCACCTCCCAAATAGTATCGAGTCGATACGTTAACTTTCATCGGTACTATAGTCTGAGGATGAAGGCTGGTCCAGGTGGTATTGACGCGATACCATCTGGCGATGGATACGGAGCTGCACAGGCTTCTGGAACTGATCGAGCGACTCGGCGGGGTGCTGCGCGCGGTCCAGCGCGAATGCGCTGCTGCGCATGGCTTGCAGCCCGTGCACCTCGAAATCCTGGACTATCTCTACCGCTGCAACCGGTTCAGCGACACGCCCGTCGCCATCGCCGCCTATCTCGGGATCACCAAGGGCAGCGTTTCGCAATCCATCCGCCAGATAGAGGCGCGCGGGCTGGTGCGCAAGCTTCCCGATGCGCAGGACCGGCGCAAGGTTCATGTGCGTCTCACCCGCGAAGGGCGCGTGGTTCTCCGCCGCTGTGCCGGAGCCGGGGGGCGCGGGGCGGACGACGCAGGGTTGGATTCGGCCTCCGTGCGCGGCGTGACCGCCACGCTCATGCGCCTGCTGATCCACCTGCAGGACGCCCATGGACGCCGGATGTTCGGACAGTGCCGGAATTGCCGGCATCTGACCGGCGAGCGCGGGGCATATCGCTGCGGCCTGACCGGGGTTACGCTCGACGCGGACGACACGCGGCGGATTTGCTACGAGTACGAAGCCCGCCCCGCCGAGGCCGTGCCCGGATGAAACGGATCAGATGTGTTCGCGGCGGATCACTCCCACCACGACCCCTTCGATGCACAGGTCGGTTTCCCGGGTGTCGATGCGGATCGTGTCGAACTCTGGGTTCTCGGGCACGAGCAGAGCCACGGGGCCCTGCATCCTCAGGCGTTTGACGGTAACCTCGCCGTCCACGCGGGCCACGACGATCTGGCCGTTGCGCACCTCCACGGTGCGATGCACGGCGAGCAGATCACCGTCCAGGATACCCGCATCGCGCATGCTCATGCCCTGGACACGCAGGAGAAAATCGGCGCGCGGCTCGAACATTGCGGGTCCCAGCCGCAGTCGCCCCTCGATGTGCGGCTCGGCCAGTATGGGGCTTCCCGCCGCGACCCGACCCACGATGGGAAGCCCCGGATCGGCCTCGCCACGCAGTCGGATTCCGCGCGCCACGCCGGGCACCAGCTCGATGGCACCCTTGCGGGCGAGCGCCTTTAGATGGTCCCTCACGCCATTGGGTGAGCTGATGCCCATGGCCGTGCCGATCTCCATGATCGTGGGCGGGACCCCTTCCTCATGAATCCGTTCCCGAATGTAGGCCAGAATCTCGGCCTGGCGGCGGGTGAGCGGTCGCATGACCCGAAAGGTAGTCTGGTAATGTTTACAGTATATCGCGCCGGGACCCGATGTGCACCCGGCTCCGAGCCGCCCGTCCCGGCGGCCGAGAGGCGGCTTTCAAGGTCCAGGGTTCTCATGGGCGCGGTCCAGCCGGAACAGCGCCTCCGCGCGAAGCAGGAGCGCCACGGCGCTGTCGCCCCTGTGGGGCGGCACGTCCTTCGCGCGGCCGGAAAACCAGCCGTTGTCCGGCCACCATGAGGCGGAGGTCGCGGCGGACAAGACCCGAGTGATCATGGGCCTCGGATCGGGTGCCAGGCTCAGGGCGGCGAGGCACAGTACGTAGACGGCGACGGTGGCGGTGCCGCTGCGAGGGGACCAGAGCTTGAGCGCGGAACCGAAGGAGCGCCTCGCACGGCTCCCGAACAAGTTGAGGCTGTACAGTTCGTCCAACGCGAGATGGACCCCATAGCCGAAAGTGACGAAGGCGCCCGCGAGCCAGGCCTCCATCGGATTCCAGCGCGCCAGGTGGTGGCCGAGCGCGGCGGTGGCAGCCCCCGCCAACACCGCTGCCGGCACGGAGTGGAAGATGCCGCGATGCTGGGTGAGCCGCACCACAACGGCGAAGCCCGCCCACCGGAATCCCAGGAAACTCACTACCCAGATGAGCACCAGTTCGGCCACGGAATGGAAGTGGTCGGCGGCCAGGAACAATACCAGGAAGGCCGCCGAGAGGGAGATCGTCGTGAAGAGCACACGAACCGGGGCTGAGCGGTCCGAATCGAGGTCGGGTGCCAGGCTTCCGCCGATACCCAGGGTCATGTACAACAACATGTCGGCCGGGGAGGCGAGCCCTGCGAGATAAACCGTGGTGGCTGCCAGACCGCTGGCAGCCACCCCTACCGCAAGATGTACCCCGAAGGCAGCCAGACCCTTCCTCCCGGTTTCCTTGGGACCCGACGTGCGGATCGGTCCACAACATGTTGTGTATACCAGATATCTTAGCCCAAGACTGTGTCCCGCGGACCAGTGCACCCCGGCAGCGACCGGTGGCGTACGGAAGGCGGGACGGGGGTCCGAGCGCACGTCTAGCCGGTCCGGTTCCGGTCGTCGGGAAACCGGGGGCACTCGGATGTGCGGGCATTGGTGTGATGCGGCAAGCCGCCTAAGCTGATTCCACCCACATCTCCCAAGGCGCGATCAAAGACGATGGAAAAGCAGCGGACCGCAGGGACGGGGTCGATGTCGGGGTGGCGGATTCTGGATGCGATCGGGGCCGTGTTGGCCGGTACGGCCGGGTTGGCGGCACTGGGTGTGTTCGAAGGAACGCCGCTGTGGGCGGTGGAGAATTATGTCTGGCCCCTGCTCGGCCTGGGTGTCTCTTTTGCAATCCCCTCGACGTTGTATCGCCTTCGGTGGGGCGCACATGCCCGTCACGGCACGGCGCGCCGCGGGACAGTGCGCTGGCAGCCGGAACGCAGCTGTGATGCCGTGGCTTGTCCGTCCGGTCGGGAACGCGAGCGTGCCCACCGGTGATTACATAAAGGCAACACACCCGCTGAGCAAGCAGAGGATGATCGGGTGTCCGCAGGCCCATTACGCGCCGCTGCACCACCCGGTCTTCCGCGAACGACGCAGGCGGGCGAGTGGTGCTGCGTGCGGCGCCGCAAGTCCGACGCCGCACGCACATCCGTCTAACTGGACGGACCACCAGGACCGCCGGGGCCCTGCATCATCCGCCGCTGCATCATCTGCTGCATCTGCTGCGGGTTGGGGCCGGCCTGGGGGCCCGGACCACCGGGGCCTTGCATCATCCGCCGCTGCATCATCATCTGCTGCATCTGCTGGGGGCTGGGGCCGGCCTGGGGACCCGGACCACCGGGGCCGCCCTGGGGTCCGCCCGGTCCCTGCATCATCCGCCGCTGCATCATCATCTGCTGCATCTGCTGGGGGCTGGGGCCGGCCTGGGGGCCCGGTCCGCCGGGGCCGCCCTGGGGTCCGCCCGGTCCCTGCATCATCCGCCGCTGCATCATCATCTGCTGCATCTGCTGCGGGTTGGGGCCGGCCTGGGAGCCTGGACCACCGGGGCCGCCCTGGGGACCGCCCGGTCCCTGCATCATCCGCCGCTGCATCATCTGCTGCGGGCTGGGGCCGCCCTGGGGTCCGCCCGGTCCCTGCATCATCCGCCGCTGCATCATCTGCTGCATCTGCTGCGGGCTGGGGCCGCCCTGGGGTCCGCCCGGTCCCTGCATCATCCGCCGCTGCATCATCATCTGCTGCATCTGCTGGGGGCTGGGGCCGGCCTGGGGGCCCGGACCACCGGGGCCTTGCATCATCCGCCGCTGCATCATCATCTGCTGCATCTGCTGGGGGCTGGGGCCGGCCTGGGGGCCCGGACCACCGGGGCCACCATAGCCCGGTCCGCTGTTGCT
>Ga0256841_1001599_pt1 | contig 19118 bp, 16 predicted proteins | sample 356308metaG_FD_185971 | JGI IMG/M metagenome (GOLD analysis project Ga0256841, IMG submission 185971) | Hydrothermal vent microbial communities from Mid Atlantic Ridge, Atlantic Ocean - 356-308 | ecosystem: Environmental > Aquatic > Marine > Hydrothermal vents | place: Atlantic Ocean: Mid... | reverse complement strand
ACGCGCAATATCCGCTGATCCTCATCACCGGCCGCCTGCTCGAGCACTGGCATACCGGCGCCATGACCCGCCGCGCCGAAATACTCGACCAGCTGCAACCTCAGCCACTGATCCACGTCCACCCGCAAACACTCGCCGAACTGGACATCGAAAACGGCAGCCAGACCACCGTTTGCTCGAGGCGTGGCGCAATCACCGTCACTGCTCTCGCCAACGACCAGCTGCAACCCGGGCAGGTTTTCCTCCCCTTCTGCTACCGGGAAGCCGCCGCCAACCTGCTCACCAACGATGCCCTCGACCCCGACGGAAAAATCCCGGAATACAAATATTGCGCGGTCAGAATGGATATACCGCAACACGAATGACGTTTTGCCCAACCCATCCGGGATAACGCACTTTCCACGGGTGAAAGTTTTGTTTATTAGTTTTTTCTAATATACTCTCTGTCTGATATCATCAGCTATGTGCACGGAGTGACATAATGAATCCTGGGAAAGCTCTACTCAACGCCGTATTGGTGGCCGTGTGCCTCGGTACGCCCACGGCGCTGCTCGCCGAAGACCTGCTTGATATCTACCACCAGGCCCAACAATCCGACCCAAGTCTCAGAGCGGCCGAGGCTGCCTACAAAGCCGCGCTACAGGGAAAATCCCTGGCCAGAGCACCACTCAAACCTCAAATCAACGCCAATGCCGGCATTGAGCGGCACAGCCAGACCTTTTCCGACACCCCGGCTTCGCGCAGTGCCTTCTTCAGAGATTCCGACTTCAACCGCAAGTCCTGGGGGATCCGCCTTGATCAGACCCTGTACAACAAGGCGCTCAGAGAACAACTCAACCAGGCCGATGCCCAAATCGCCAAAGCCGAGGCCGACCTGATCGCCGCCCGTCAGAACCAGATCGTCCGGGTCGCCAAAGCCTATTTCGATGTCCTGGCCGCCATCGACACCGTGGCCTTCGCCAAAGCAGAAAAAGCTGCCATCGGCAAACAACTCCACCAATCGAAAGAACGCTTCGACGTGGGCCTGATCGCCATTACCGACGTCAAGGAAGCCCAGGCCAAATACGACCTGGCCGTCGCCCAGGAAATCAGCGCCCAGAACCAATACGACATCGCCATGGAAGACCTGCAGCTGCTGATCGGACGGCTGCCCGAATCCCTCGATCCGCTTCAGGACAACTATCAGCCGGAACCACCGACGCCCGCCAGCATCGACGCTTGGGTCAAACTCGCACTCGACAACAGTCTGGCGCTGCGGGCAGCCAGGATGCAACTGGCCATCGCAAAATCCGAAATCGCCCGCCAGAAGAGCGGACACTACCCCATCATCGGACTCAAAGCCCAGCATGGTGTGCAGGACGACAACGGCGGCTTCAATGAGGGCAAATCCGGTGATACCACGGTTGGCGTGGAACTGAAACTGCCGATCTATTCCGGCGGACAGGTATCGGCGGCTACCCGCCAGGCGCGCGCCAATTATCAGCAAGCCCTGCAGCAGGTCGAGCTGCAACGACGTGAGACCATTCGGCAGACACGCGCCGCCTATCTGAATGCCATCGCCGGCATCAGCCGGGTCAAGGCACTCAAACAAGCGCTCTCCTCGACCCGGACAGCGCACGAAACAGCCAAGGCAGGATTCGAAGTCGGCACCCGCACCGCTGTCGATGTGCTCTTGGCGCTGAGGGAGACCTATCGCGCCAAACAGGACTATGCACGCGCCCGCTACGATTACATTCTACAAATGTTCCGTTTGAAACAGGCTGCTGGTATTCTCTCCGAGAAAGACGCAAAAGCAATCAATGACTGGCTCTAAACGACGATGACCCCCCTCTGCCGCCAGGATGACAGCCTGCTGCTGTGCATCGACATACAAGAACGACTCTACGCGGCCATGCCCGAGCCGGCCCGCAAACGGCTGAGTGACAATACCACCATTCTGCTGAAAACCGCGGACCTGCTCGATATCCCGGTCATGTGCACCGAACAATATCCACAAGGACTCGGAAAAACCCTGGACACCATCCGGCAGCGGCTTCCTGCCGGCAGCCCCTGCTTCGACAAAACCCGCTTCTCCTGCTGCGGTGCGGATGGCCTTCGTGATGCGCTCAGGGAAACGCATAAGCGCCAGGTCGTGATCACCGGCCTCGAAACCCACGTCTGTGTCATGCAGACCGCGCTGGAACTGCTCGCCGACGGCTATGAAGTCTTCGTGGCCGACGATGCGGTGTGCTCAAGGCGCATGGCGCACTGGAAGAGCGCGCTCAATCGACTTCGACAGACTGGTGTCACCGCCTTGCCGACCGAATCGGTGCTGTTCGAATGGTTGCGCGATGCCAGCCACGAACATTTCAAGTCGGTCTCCAGGATGTTGAGAGACCTCAACTGAATTGGCCATACAGACCCCGTTCCCGTACCGGGAGATCCTCAAACCCCGCTACTGGCCGACGTGGTTGCTGCTGGGGCTGCTGCGTATACTGATTCTGCCGCCCTATCCCGTCCAGTGCGCCACCGGCCGTCTGATCGGACGCGCCATATACCAGCTCGCGCCAAAGCGACGCGCCATCGCCCAGACCAATATCGAACGCTGCTTTCCCGAATTGACCGCCAGGCAGCATCTCGACATGCTCAAACAGCATTTCGAGGAACTGGGCATGATGGTACTGGATACCGCACTGTCCTGGTGGGCGCCGCCCGCTACCTTGCAGCGGCTGAGCAACATCACCGGCCTGGAACATCTGCAACGGGCGCTGGAAGACAACCGCGGCGTCATCCTGCTGACCGGCCATATGACATCACTCGATATCGGCGGCTCCCTGCTCGCGAAAGCGCTCGCTGATTCTGACCATCCGATGCGGGTGATGTACAAACGCAACCGGAATCTGCTGCTGGAAACGGTCATCCGTCGCGGCCGGGAACGCTTCACGGACCAAGTCTTCATTCGGCAGGACATGCGCAGCTTCGTGCGAGGACTGAGAGAGAATCATCCGACCTGGTATGCGCCAGACCAGGACTTCGGCAAGCGGAACACCGTTTTTGCCGATTTTTTTGGGATTCGCACTGCCACCTTGCCAACCACGGGCCGAATCGCTGCCAAAACCGGCGCCCGGGTGGTGCCATTCTTTCCTATCCGTCTGCCGGAGGACAAGGGGTTCGAGATTCGGATCCTGCCAGCGCTCGAGTCTTTTCCCAGCGGCGATGATGTGACCGATGCGACCACCACCAACAAGGTGCTGGAAGACATCATCCGACAGTATCCGACCCAATATCTGTGGGTTCACCGGCGTTTCAAGACCCGCCCGGAAGGCGAGCCGGCATTTTACTCACCCACTTCGTAGTAGATCAGATCCGGGTTGCCAGGCGAGATCTCCTCTCCGAGACTGATGACGCCGACCCCCTCGAGGCGCTGCGAGACATGATGCAGCATATAGGTCGGCTTGCCCTCCGGTCGTACATACGTGCCATTGCTGCTGTGGTCACGCAACATGAACTGGCGGTTTTCCAGAATCAGCGTCGCATGCTCTCGCGAAACGAACCGGGAGCGCACCTGTATATCCGCCGGCATGCGCCGCCCCAAGCGGCAGACCGGGTGCGTCCGGTCGAACACGAACTCCTCACCCTGATAGATCAGCCGCAGCGTCTTGTGCCGGATGCGTTGGCTGAGGTCGAAGGTGAGGATATTCGCAGATACAGGTTCAGTCTGGACAGTCTGTTCCACCCCGGGAGACGGTATGACCAGCGACTCGGGTGGCGCCTCCTCCAGTCGATCGATCAACTCCCGGCTCTCGAAGGACAACAACTTGCCGAGAAGCTCGAAAAAATATGAGTCGATCTCCTCGGGAGCAATCTGAAACACTCGCTCGCCAACCGACCAGACATTGGTCGCTTCGATGACGATACGCTCCGAACCCAACATGCCCTTGAAGATAACGCGGATCGGAAAATCGGGAGCGACTTCCATCGACAACACACCAAGGCCGCCTTCGCCGGTACGGATCCGTGACGACAACACCACAATGCCGTTACGCCGCAACGCGGCGGGGATGTCTTCATCACCGGCCGAGACCTGACAACTGATATTGACCGGCGTATCCCTGACCAAACGAAACAGCAAGCTGACTTCCGAACCCGTATCGGAAAACGACTGATTGACGCGAAAATCGACCGGACGAAGCCCCGAAACGACGCCAAAACGCCTGAGGGACAGATCGATCGGCGGCACTGTCCGGGCTCGCTCCTGCTGCTGAACCGCGAACTGGCTGAGATACCGATAGATTTCGGACAGCGGTACAACCGATGCGTCGATTCCCTTTTCAGCGGTTTCAGCCAGCAAATCCGGCTCGCTGTCTTCGGGAAGCTTGTCGTCCTGATCCTTCTCGTCTTTACGCTTCATACACTTATCCCTGTAGCCTGGTGGGTTTCAAACCAAGACATCCTGTCAAGGCATCAGTCCCTTTGATCATCGGGAGCCAAGAAAAGTTCCCGCGTGTGAATATTATCCCCCAACTCCCCTGGACATTGCAGGCAAGGCTCACTGATCGGCGTGATTGTGGGCATCAACGGCAGGCATCGGCAGTTTGGCACCTTGAACTGAAAAACCATACTGACATACCACCTCAATGAACGGTATATTTTCCAGGATAAACGGGAAATAAAGCCAAGCCTATCACAACAAATGTTGCATTAATGCCACAAAATGTTAACTTCATCGAAATTTTCAAACGATCGTTTGTGTCGTTAATGAAACATGATAGAATTCGGACATCATAATATTACAGATTGCGAATATTTATCCGAGGACGGAATGCAATCTGTGGAGGAAGACTGAAATGGTTCTATTCAACGCAAACGAATGCAGCAAATCCAATCACATGCTGCTGGCCATTATCGGCGGTGCGGTGGTCACGCTGGTATTGGCCCTGGTTTTTGGCGCCCTTCCAGGCTCGCAAGTGACTGGCGCCATTTCATTCATCATTATTTTTTCACTGCTGGGGCTTGTTGGCATGCTGAAAGATATTTCGATTCTCAAATGCCCCAACAGGATTCTGGTCGGCGCGGCAGGTTTCGTGGCACTGACCGCCTTGCTCGACGCTTACGTATTCTAAACCCTTGGGAGAAATCCCCGGAAAGTAACAACCGGCCAAGGCGGGAATGCCGTGGCCCTACCGAGTTTTGTTGCAGCAGCAAGCAGCAAGCGTCCCGGCGCGCTGACACGGATTCAGTTGGCGCAATGGGTTTTTATTTGCCCTCCCGCGAGTGACTGCTCAGAGTCGTTACGTTCAGGCAACCACGTCACCCAACACCTTATCCAGATCATAGAGCTTCATCAGCCCGTTCAGATCGTGGGGCATGGCGCGGACATGGAAGCCAATGCCAGCAGACTGTGCCCGCCGATACCAGTGAATCAACAAGGCCAACGCGCCACTGTCGGCGCGCTCCACACCACTCATATCGATGCACCATTCACGCACCGCGCCCTCGCCCCCCATATCTTGGGAGGCAAGATCAGCAACCGTATACACCGTGACATCTCCGGCAAGGCGATATTCACCTTGCCCGGTTCGAGTCAATGTAGGCGGCGCCATCCGCTTCAGCCCTTGGTGCCTGCGTATTCGGCTTCGGCCTTGCGCTTCTGCTCTTCTTGCTCTTTTTCAAGCCGGGCAATGAGACTGTCAAGCCCCTTTTCCTCGATTTCCCGACCGAAATCCGTGCGGTAGTTCTTGACCAGGCTGAGATTATCAATGATCAGGTTATAAGCCTTCCAGCTGCCGTCTTTCGACTTGCGCAGCTTGTAGACGACCGGCACATTGGGCTTGCCCTGACCGGGAATGAACTCGGAATATACCGAGGCATAGCGGTCTCTGATGCGGGTCTTGTTGGGGAAATAACGAATCGTCTGATTGGCATAGTCACGCAATGAGCGGGTGTAGGTGTACTTGAGCAGTTTCTCGAATACATCCATGAAGCGCTTGCGCTGTTCGGGTGTCGCCTTGCGCCAATGCTTGCCCAATACCAGCTTGCTCATCGCCTCGAAATCCACCAGCGGAATGACCAGTTGGTCGACCAAATCATAGAGCTTGTTGAGGTCCTTGCGAATAGCGCCATGATCCTTGTTCAGCGCCTCGAGCGCCTTGTTGGTCGCTGCCTGCAGCATGGCATCCGGCGACTGGATGCGGGTGGATGATTGGGAATCGGCCATTGCCGGCGCCATCCCCCAAAGTGCGATCAACAACACCGCGAGTATTCTTTTCAACATCGGAATTCTCCTGATTGACATTGCCTGATTATTTCGAGGTCATCTTGACCATGAACTGTCCGATCAGCTCTTCCAGCACGACCGCCGACTGGGAGTGAATGATCTCATCCCCATCCTTGAGCGTTTCCTCCTCGGCACCGGGCTCCAATGACACATACTGTTCACCCAACAGGCCCGCTGTATAGATACTGGCCTGCGTATCGGTGGTCAGGAAATCGATATTCGAGTCGATTGCCAGTTGAACCTTGGCCTGCAAGTTTTCCGGGTCGTAGCTGATCGCGCTGACGCGCCCGACGCGTACGCCGGACAGGGTGACCGGGGAACGCACCTTGAGGCCGCCGATATTGTCGAAATAGACATAGATATGGTACTGGTCTCCACCACTGTAGCTGGAAAAGTTGCTCACCCGGGTCGCCAGCATGAACAACGCAGCGATTCCCAGCGCAACGAAAAATCCAACCCATATCTCCTGTGTACGAGTGGTACGCATAATTTCTCCAGCTAACTGAACATAAGTCCCGTCAGGACAAAATCAAGGCCGAGCACCGCCAGCGCGGCATGCACCACGGTGCGAGTCGTCGCCTGACTGACGCCTTCGGAGGTCGGTACGGCATCATAACCTTCGAAGACTGCGATCCAGGTGACCACGAAGCCGAAAACGATACTCTTGATCACGCCATTGAGAATGTCTTCACGCCAATCCACCGCTGATTGCATCTGTGACCAAAAGGCACCTTCATCGACGCCCAACATGCCGTTGCCCACCAGGTAACCGCCATAGATACCAATGGCGCTGAACATCGCGGCCAGCAGCGGCATAGCGATGAATCCTGCCAGAAACCGGGGTGCGATCACTCGATGCACCGGATCGACTGCCATCATTTCCATGCCGGACAGTTGTTCGGTGCTCTTCATCAGGCCGATTTCCGCAGTCAACGCCGATCCGGCCCGACCCGCGAACAACAAAGCTGTGACCACTGGCCCCAGCTCACGCACCAGCGACATCGCCACCACCACGCCCAGAGACTCCTCGGCGCCGAATTTCGACAGGGTGATATAGCCTTGCAGACCCAGCACCATGCCCACGAACAAACCGGATACCAGGATGATCAGCAACGACATCACCCCGACGGAATAGACTTCCTTGACGACCAGCGCCGGCCGCCAGATCAGCCCGGGCAATCCGGCCAGGGTCGATAGCAGAAACATCAGACCGCGCCCCAGGCGTTGCAGAAAGTCCAGAGTCACGCGACCCAGCCATGCAATACCGTCAAGCATCGACCCGCCCTCCCAGCAAATCGCTGCGATAATCGGGGGCCGGAAAGTGGAATGGCGCCGGGCCATCCGGCTTGCCTTGCAGAAACTGTTGCACCCAGGCGGAACCGGAGGCGGATAGCGTATCGGGCGTGCCGCCTTCGACCACTTTGCCATTGGCGATCAGATAGACGTAATCGGCGATCTCCAGCGTCTCCTGAATGTCGTGAGTCACCACCAGACTGGTCATGTCCAGCGACTCATTGAGCCGCTTGAGCAAGGTCACGATCGTGCCCATGGTGATCGGATCGAGGCCGGTGAAAGGTTCGTCATACATCATCAAGTCCGGATCCAGCGCGATGGAGCGCGCCAGCGCCACGCGCCGCGCCATGCCACCCGACAGCTCGGCCGGCATCAGATCGATGGCACCCCGCAGCCCCACGGCTTGCAGTTTCATCAGCACCAGTGAGCGCAGCATGTCCTCGCTCAGCCGGGTGTGCTCGCGCAACGGGAAGGCAACGTTTTCAAACACATTCAAATCGGTCAACAGCGCACCGCTCTGGAACAACATGCCCATACGGCGACGCAACTGGTACAAACGGGTGCGCGAGAGCTCATGTACCACTTCACCGTCAACCGACACGCTGCCACTGTCCGGCACCAGTTGTCCGCCAATCAATTTCAGCAGCGTGGTCTTGCCGGTACCGCTTGGTCCCATGATCGCGGTGACGCCACCACGCGGAATGGTCAACGACAGGCCGTCGAAGATCTTGCGCTCACCGCGACTGAAGGTCAGATTGTCGATAACGATGTGGGCATCCATAACGCGTTCCGTTCCAGGAAATGGCAAGACTGACATACTCGGGCGTTGTTGCCTATGACAATCCGGCCGGCAGCAGCCTACAAGCGACGACTGAATCCTGCCTGAACACTGACAGCAAACCCCGATGCGTCTCCAAAAATTCGCTACGCGTCCGGTCACGCCGCTTTCCGCCCTAAAGAATCCGCCTGCCGGGTCGATAGCATCCTAACGTAAATGATCCTTACCGATCATGGCATCACGCCCGCGAATCCACGATTCCTGGCGTGAACTGGATCCGGATAGCCCGGATTTCTCACAGTTGCGTAACGAGGCCACGCCAGTCAGCGCGCCGCGTTGGGTGGCCGCAGTCGTGACTCTGTGAGAAATTCGGGCTTGCTCGGGCCAATGGATGGCACAGGGATACAACAAGAACAACAACACCTGTGGAGGAATCCATGTTGATCGGAACGCCTGAAGTTCTGGAGCAGCGCAAGCTGTTCGACAAAATGCCGGGAGTCAGCTTCGGAAATCTGTGTTTCGGATTTCTGCCGGCATTCAAAAACGGGGCTGATGGGGAAACGCATCTTGCCATCAATGATGACGGCAGCATTGCGCTTGCCCATAACCTCGACAACCTGCCAATCGAGTGGGTGAAAAGCTGGGATGACCAGGGCAGAGCACTCGAACTGCTGGACACCATTCATGCCGGTTTCATGCGTGGTTCCGAGTTCTATACGCTCGACGACCTGCGCGATTGTCTGCAGGACGACTGAGTCGGACTCCAAACCAGGCTCAGCCCATCATCAACCAGAAGCGCCACGCCTCTTTTTCACAGTCTTTTTCAGGGCGTGGCGCTTCTTTTTATTTCTTCTTTGGTACATACAGATCGGTGATGGTGCCCTCGGCCATTTCCGCCGCAAAGTTCACCGTCTCCGACAAAGTGGGGTGCGGATGAATCGTGAGCGCCAGATCGGTCATATCCGCGCCCATTTCCAGCGCCAACACTGCTTCGGCAATCAGCTCGCCGGCATTCTTGCCGACGATGCCCGCGCCGATGACGCGATGGGTTTCCTTGTCGAACAAGACCTTGGTCAGTCCGTTGGACGCGCCCATGCTGAGCGCCCGGCCACTGGCGGCCCAGGGGAAAGCCCCCTTCTCGTAAGCCACGCCCTGCGCTTTTGCAGCTTCTTCGGTGAGACCACACCAGGCGATCTCGGGGTCGGTGTAGGCCACCGACGGGATGGTGCGGGCGTCGAAAAATGATTTCTTGCCGGCGATCACTTCGGCGGCCACCTTGCCCTCATGAGTCGCCTTGTGCGCCAGCATCGGCTGACCGACGATATCGCCAATGGCGAAGATATGCGGCACATTGGTGCGTTGCTGCTTGTCCACCGCGATGAAACCGCGTTCATCGACCGCCACGCCAGCCTTGTCGGCATCGATCAGCGCGCCGTTGGGTGCGCGACCGATCGCCACCAGCACCTTGTCGAAGGTATCCTGTTGCGGCGCCTTGCCGCCTTCGAATTCACAGACGAGACCCGCGTCCGATGGCGTGATCGCGGTGACCTTCGTACCCGTGAAGATATTCTCGTAGCGGGACTTGATCGATTTCTGAAACAACCGCACCAGATCCCGGTCCGCGCCCGGCATCAGCCCATCGGACAGTTCCACCACGGTGATCTTCGAACCGAGCGCGTGATAGACCGAGGCCATCTCCATGCCGATGATGCCGCCACCCACCACCAGTAACCGCTCGGGGATGGATTCCAGCGCCAGCGCGCCCGTCGAATCCAGCACACGAGGATCGTCCCAGGGGATGAAGCCCGGTTTCACCACGCTCGAACCCGCGGCGATGATGCAGTGCTCGAAATCGATCGTCGTTTCGGCGCCATCCGCGCCCTGCACCGCGATACGGTTGGCCGAGGTGAAGCGGCCAACACCCTGCACGACCTCGACCTTGCGCTGCCGGGCAAGTTGCGCGAGTCCACCGGTCAGCTGACCGATCACCTTTTCCTTGTGAGTGCGCAGCTTGTCGATATCGATCGTCGGCGTACCGAAATCCACGCCGACGGCGCTGAATTCCTGGGCCTCGGTAATCACCTCGGCAACATGCAACAGCGCCTTGGAGGGAATGCAGCCGACATTGAGACAGACACCGCCAAGACTCGGGTAACGCTCGATCAGAACCACCTGCTTGCCGAGATCCGCGGCGCGAAAAGCCGCCGTATACCCCCCCGGCCCGGCGCCCAGCACCACCACTTCGGCGCGTCGGTCGGCCTGACCCACAGCAGGCGCCGCCGGAGCGGGAGCAACCTCGGAGGGGGGCGTATCCACTGTCGGGGCAGGCGGCGATGTCTCGGCAGTGGCTGTGTCACCATCGGCCAGTGTCAGCCTGAGAATAGGGTCCCCCTCGGAAACCTTGTCGCCGACCTTGACCAGGACTTCCTGCACCACGCCCGACTGCGGGCTGGGGATCTCCATCGACGCCTTGTCCGACTCCAGCGTGATCAGCGAATCCTCGGCCTGCACCGTATCACCGGGCGACACCAGTACCTCGATGACCTCGACCTTGCCGAAATCGCCGATATCCGGAACCTTGACCTCAACCGTTTCACTCATGTTCGATCCTCAACAAATCCTCACCCGCCCGGCTACAGCAACAAGCGGCGGGTATCCGAGAGCAAACGGCTGAGCAGGCTGGTGAAGCGTGCACCGTCAGCGCCATCGATCACCCGATGATCGTAGGACAGCGACAGCGGCAATACCAGCCGGGGTTCAAACTCGTTGCCGTTCCAGACGGGAGTCATCTTGGCGCGCGATACGCCCAGAATCGCCACCTCTGGCGCATTGACGATGGGCGTGAACTGGGTGCCGCCGATACCACCGAGACTGGAGATGGTGAAACAACCGCCCTGCATGTCGGCGGGCTTGAGTTTTTTCTCGCGCGCCTTGGCGCTGATCTCACCCAGCTCGGCAGCAATCTCGACCAGGCTCTTGCGATCCGCGTCCCGAACCACCGGTACCACCAGTCCATCGGCCGTATCCACGGCCACCCCGATGTGGAAATACTTCTTCAGCACCAGCGTTTCGCCCCCCGGCTCCAGCGAGGCGTTGAAACGGGGCAATTCCTTGAGCGCGGAGACAACCGCCTTGATGAGAAACGACAGCAAGGTAATCTTGACGCCGCGCTCCTTGTACTCCTCGACCATCGAACGGCGGAAGGCTTCCAGATCGGTGATATCCGCCTCGTCGAACTGCGTGACATGGGGAATGGTCACCCAGTTTCGGTGCAGGAACTGGCCAGTCAACTGGTTGATGCGAGTGAGTTTTTTCGTTTCGATCTCGCCCCACTGGCTGAAATCGACCTCCGGCATGGGCGCCACGCCCAGACCGCCGCCAGCTCCCTGGGTGAGCGCCCGTTTGACGAACTGTTTGACATCCTCCTTGAGAATCCGTCCCTTGCGGCCGCTGCCTTCGACCTGACCAAGATCGACACCCAGCTCGCGGGCGAAACGTCGCACCGAGGGACTGGCATAGGCTTTCTCGAAACGCACCTCATCGATCATGGCCGTCGGAGATGGCTTGGCGGCTGGCGCCGCCGCTGCGGCCGGTGATGCAGGGCCAGGCGGAGGCTCAGACGTCGTGCCGGGAGGCTCGGGCGCCGGCTGGGTCTCGCTCTGTGCCGGCGACGGGGCTTGGGCTGCGCGCTCGGATTGCTCGGCGGCGGATGCATCGTTGGCGGCATCACTGACTTCCAGCACCAGCAACGGGCTGCCCTGGGAGACCTTGTCACCCACACCCACCTTGAGTTCCTTGATCACGCCGGAATCGGTGGAAGGAATCTCCATCGAGGCCTTGTCCGACTCGAGCGTGACCAGCGAATCCTCCGCGTCGATCCGGTCACCGGGCGCCACCAGCACTTCGATGATCTCCACCTCGCCAAAATCGCCAATATCCGGAACAACGATTTCCTTGACTGCCATCGCGTACTCCTCAGGCCTTGATCGGATTGGGTTTGTTCACATCGATGCCGTACTGTGCGATCGCTTTGCTGACATCAGCCGGCTTGACCGCACCTTCTTCCGCCAGTGCCCGAAGCGCGGCCACGACGATATAGTGGCGATCGACCTCGAAATGCTTGCGCAACTGCGCTCGCGTATCGGAACGCCCGAACCCATCCGTGCCCAGCACCGTATAGCGTCCGGGCACCCAGGGGCGAATCTGGTCGGCATAACTCTTGATGTAGTCGGTCGCGGCAATGAATGGCCCCTTCGCGCCTTCGAGCACCTGTGCCACATAGGGAACGCGCGGCTTCTCTTCCGGGTGCAACAGATTCCAGCGTTCACAATCTCGCCCGTCCCGGGCCAGTTCATTGAAACTGGTCACGCTCCACAGATCGGCGTCCACGCCCCAATCCTGCGCCAGCAAGTCGGCTGCGGCCATCGCTTCGCGGAAAATGGTGCCGGAACCCAGCAATTGCACCCGCTTTTTCTTGCGCCCACCCTTGCGGAACAGATAGATGCCTTTGAGGATGCCTTGCTCCACGCCCTTCGGCATGGCGGGATGGGCATAGTTCTCGTTCATGACGGAGATGTAATAGAACACATCTTCCATATCGTGATACATGCGGCGCATGCCATCCTGAATGATCACCGCCAGCTCGTAGGCAAAGGTGGGGTCATAGCTGATGCAGTTGGGAATGGTGCTGGCCAACACATGATGATGACCGTCCTGATGCTGCAACCCCTCACCCGCCAGCGTGGTCCGGCCGGCCGTGCCGCCCAGCAGGAACCCCCGGGCGCGCTGGTCGCCCGCCGCCCAGGCGAGATCGCCAACACGCTGAAACCCGAACATCGAGTAGTAGATGTAGAACGGGATCATGGCCACGCCATGCGTGCTGTAGGACGTGGCCGCCGAAATCCAGGAACACATCGCGCCCGCTTCATTGATGCCTTCCTCGAGAATCTGCCCCGACAGATCCTCCTTGTAGAACATCACCTGGTCCTGATCCTGGGGGGTATAGAGCTGTCCGACGGATGAATAGATCCCCAACTGGCGGAACATGCCTTCCATGCCAAAGGTACGCGCTTCGTCGGGCACGATCGGCACGATATGGCGACCGAGCTTCTTGTCGCGCGTCAACAGCGTCAGCAGCCGGACGAATGCCATCGTGGTGGACATTTCACGCTCACCCGTGCCTTTGAGCAGCGGCTCGAAAGCAGCCAGATCGGGGATGTCCAACGGCGCCGCCTGATGCCGGCGAGCCGGAATGGGGCCACCCAGCGCCTTGCGACGCTCCCGCATGTACTGAATCTCGGGACTGTCTTCGGGGGGCTTGTAGTACTTGGCCGCAGCCGCATCCTCGTCCGAAAGCGGAATGTTGAAGCGGTTCTTGAACGCGACCATCGAATTCTCGTCCATCTTTTTCTTCTGGTGCGCGCCCATCATCGCCTCGCCAGCCGCGCCCATGCCATAGCCCTTGACCGTCTTGGCCAGGATCACCGTCGGCTGGCCCTGGTGGTTGACCGCCGCATGGTAGGCGGCATACACCTTGTTCGGATCGTGTCCACCGCGGTTGAGCCGCCAGATGTCCCGATCCGACATTTTGGCGACCATGGCTTTCAGTTCGGGATACTTGCCGAAGAAATGCTCGCGAACATAGCCGCCATCCTTGGACTTGTAGTTCTGGTAATCGCCATCGACTGCTTCCATCATCCGTTGACGCAGCAGGCCATCGTGATCCATCGCCAGCAACGGATCCCAGTACGAGCCCCAGATCACCTTGATGACGTTCCAGCCGACACCGCGGAAGATCGCTTCCAGTTCCTGAATGATCTTGCCATTGCCACGTACTGGCCCATCGAGCCGCTGCAAGTTGCAATTGACCACCCAGATCAGATTGTCCAGCTTTTCGCGCGCCGCCAGCGAAATGGCGCCCAGCGTCTCTGGCTCATCGACCTCGCCATCGCCGATGAAGGCCCATACCTTGCGCTGCTCGGTATGCGCCAGACCACGGTGCTGCATGTATTTCATGAAGCGCGCCTGATAGATCGACATGATCGGACCCAAGCCCATCGAGACCGTCGGAAACTGCCAGAAATCCGGCATCAACCACGGGTGTGGATAGGATGACAACCCACCACCATCCACCTCTTGGCGGAACTTGTCCAGATCCTCCTCGGTCAGCCGCCCTTCCAGAAAAGCGCGCGCATACATGCCGGGCGCGGAATGGCCCTGGAAAAAGACCATGTCACCACCATGCTCCGGCGTTGGCGCACGCCAGAAATGGTTGAAACCCACATCGTACAGCGTCGCTGCCGACGCGAATGAAGCGATATGTCCACCCAATTCGCCGCTCTTGCGGTTGGCACGCACCACCATCGCCGCCGCATTCCAGCGCACCCAGGATTTGATCCGCTGTTCGATGGCGCGGTCACCCGGCAATGGTGCTTCAAGATGGGTCGGAATCGTATTCACATACGCCGTGTTGGCCGAATACGGCAGATTGGCGCCCGACCTGCGTGCATGATCGATCAGTTGCTCCAGCAGAAAATGCGCGCGTTCGATGCCTTCATGCTCGATAACGGCTTCCAGCGCCTCGATCCATTCCTGGGTTTCCTGCGAATCAACGTCTTGTGGTTGCATGATGGCATTCATAGTCGGTCTCAAATAGGTAGCATGCGTCCGGGCAGGAAAATCGCTCCGCCCGCGAGCGTTCCCGGACAAACAGATCTCGAGCGGCGGATAGTAGCAGAAAAGACAGTTGCGGGCAGTCCGTCACAAATCAGTCGGCGGGGAGAACCTCCACCGGGGCGCCTACCCGCAATACACCGCGACCGCGATGGATCACATTCTGACCAAACATCACCTTGTTGCCCTGGCGACGGTAGGTCATCAGCGTCGCCAGCGGCTCATTGCCCGCGCGGATGCCACGCTCGGCATCCACCGTCGTCATCACGCAGCGGGAACAAGGTTTGACCACGGAAAACTTCACGCCACAGGTCTCGAATGTCTGCCAGTCGTCCTCGGCAAACGGTTCCGTGCCAGAAACCACCAGATTGGGCCGGAAACGGCTCATCGGTAATGCTTCCGGCAGACGGCTGTTGAGATCCGCCAGCGAAGCCTCCGAGATCAGTAACAACGGAAAACCATCCGAAAACCCCGTGCGATCTCCTTCGTGCGCATACGCCGGATCGACCTGTCTGACCTCATCATCTTCGATGAACACCAACCGGCAAGGTTCGCCCAGCCACGCACTGAGTACGTCATCGCAGGTGCCGCCGACCGGGGATGCCATGACGGTATCATTCCACACCGTGACTGGTACTCGCCCGGCGGCCGCATCCGGCGACGGCACCGCCAGCACTTTGCCGTCCGGGAATTCGAGCGATAATGCGCCCTGCTCCGAAAGCCTTGGCTGGATCGTCAATAACTCGGGATGCTGCCGGCCGGTCAGAAAACGGCCCTGGGCATCCACCAGCATCCAGCGTCGATCCCAGCGTAGCCCCATCGCGTCCAGCTGCGACGACTGCAACGCCATTCCGCGCATCGACTTGACGGGGTAGATGGCGAGTTGAGTGATTTCGATAGTCGGCATCGCCCTATCTTACCAAGGATCAAACCGGCATTGTGGCGATGGGAACAGTTCAGAATCGATCAGCGCCAGCATGGCAGCGGCGTGGGTGCGTGGGTTGCATGGCCCCGGGATTCCTGCGCGGTAATCCGAGGCTCACCAACAATAGGGTTCGCGTTCCCACGCAGAAGCGTGGAAACGCACGGACCGAACGGGTGATCCGGCACTCGACCGAGTGAACATCAGTCAGCGCGCCACATTGGGCGGTCGCAGTAGCGACCTGGCGGAATCCGGGCTACCCCTTGGCTTCGTTGATCTCCTTGATCACCTCTTCAGCGACATTGTTGGGGCAAGGCGCGTAATGGTCGAACTCCATCGAAAACTGGCCACGCCCGGATGTCATGGTTCGCAGGGTTCCGATATAACCGAACATTTCGCTCAACGGCGCTTCTGCCTTGATGCGCACCCCGGTCGGGCCCGATTCCTGACCCTGCACCATGCCGCGACGACGGTTCAGATCACCGATCACATCGCCGACGTGTTCTTCCGGCGTGAACACATCCACTTTCATGATCGGCTCCAACAACTGCGGCCCCGCTTTCGGAACCGACTGACGATAGGCCGCCTTGGCTGCAATCTCGTAGGCCACTGCGGAGGAGTCCACCGGGTGGAAGCCACCATCGACCAATGTCACCTTCACGTCCAGCAACGGGAAGCCCGCCAGCACGCCTTCCTCCATGCTGGTGGCGAACCCTTTTTCCACCGCCGGCCAGAACTCGCGGGGGACATTGCCGCCGGTCACTACCGATTCGAACTGGAAACCGCTGTTCTTCTCGCCCGGCTCGATCACATAGTCGATCTTTGCGAACTGACCGGAACCGCCTGTCTGCTTCTTGTGGGTATAGCTGTCTTCCACCCGCTGGGTGATCGTTTCACGATACGCCACCTGCGGCTTGCCAACCTCAACCTCGACCCCGTGGGTACGCTTGAGGATATCGACCTTGATATCCAGATGCAGCTCACCCATGCCCTTGATGATCGTCTCGCCCGAATCCTCATCCGTTTCGACCCGGAAGGAGGGATCTTCCTGCATCATCTTGGACAGCGCGATACCCATCTTCTCGGAACCACCCTTGTCCTTGGGCTTGATCGCAATCGAAATCACCGGATCAGGGAAAACCATTGGCTCCAGCGTTGCGGGATTGTCTGGATCAGCCAGTGTATGGCCGGTCTGGGTATTCTTCAGGCCCACAAAGGCTACGATGTCACCAGCCTGACAGGAATCCAGCTCTTCGCGCGAATCCGCGTGCATCTCCACGATCCGACCGATCCGCTCCGTCTTGCCGGTGTAGGTATTGAGCAGAGTATCCCCTTTCTTGATCGTCCCCGAATAGACGCGGGTGAACGTCAATGCGCCAAAACGGTCGTCCATGATCTTGAACGCCAGTGCCCGAACCGGCTTGTCCGGATCGACCACGGCATAGTTGCCCGTCTCATTGCCTTCCAGGTCCACCTCGGGCTGGGGATCGACCTCCGTCGGACTCGGCAGATAATCGACAACTGCATCCAGCACCAGTTGGATGCCCTTGTTCTTGAACGCCGAACCGCAATAGGTCGGGAAAAAGTCGAGCGCAATCGTGCCCTTGCGAATGCAGCGCTTGATGTCCTCCAGAGACGGCTCCTCACCCTCCAGGTATGCCTCCATCAAGTCATCATCCTGCTCGATCGCCGTTTCGATCAACTGCTCGCGATACTCCTCGACCTTGTCCACCATGTCGGCAGGCACATCTTGCAACTCATACTTGGCCGGATCACCGGAATCGTCCCAAACCCAGGCCTTGCGGGTCAGCAAATCGACCACACCAACGAAATCGTCCTCGATGCCGATCGGCAGCACCATGACCAGGGGATTGGCCCCCAGTACATTCTTGATCTGCTCGACCACACGGTAAAAATCCGCGCCCATCCGATCCAGCTTGTTGACCAGAATGATCCGTGCCACCTCGGACTCGTTGGCATAGCGCCAGTTCGTTTCCGACTGAGGTTCCACACCGCCAGAGCCACAGAAAACGCCTACGCCACCATCCAGCACTTTCAGCGACCGATACACCTCGATCGTGAAATCCACGTGTCCCGGAGTATCGATGATATTCAGCCGATGATCCTTCCAGAAACAGGTCGTCGCAGCCGACTGGATCGTGATTCCGCGCTCGCGCTCCTGTTCCATGAAGTCCGTGGTTGCCTCACCATCATGTACCTCACCGATCTTGTGGGTCTTTCCTGTCAGATTCAGAATCCGCTCGGTTGTCGTCGTCTTGCCGGCATCAACATGCGCAAATATGCCAATATTGCGATAGTGCGAAAGGTCAGTCATTTTTCATCTCGGTGTCAGTACAGGTTATCGGCTACGGCCGCCATCCAAATAATCACTGAAAAACCAACTAGTTAGACAACAATTGGCCCAGCATGCACGGCAGCCTTACAAAATACAGGGCGCGAAGTCTACTAGGACTTGACAACGAGTACCACTTTCACCGCACATTTGTTATCCCAAAACGCAATAACGCAAGCCTGACCCCGCGCTTGACCCTGCGCTGGAGGTAGTTTGTGTAAGGCTTTGATGACAGAGAGACGGAAACGTATAAGTTGTTGGTTTAACGGGATTAAATTTTATTTTCTCGGAAACCGGTAATCCTGCTGTAAAGCAAACTTTACAGTCTGGTTGTGATTGCTGCCCCGCCAAGCCTTTCAGTGATCAGGAAGTCACGCCAAAACCTGTATAAAAACATCATGATATAGAGAAATAGATAAAAACGGCACGGGCATTGCATAACAGCATCTGACAGCCAACAACGAGGCTGGAAGCGCCTGAGGCAGCAGCAAAGATCGCTCTGTCACAAGATTCCGAGGATGCGTTCGATAGTTTCAGGGAATTATCGTAATCCGGAGATTAAACAGGCGTTGGGCTTACAAAGCGCTACCACAACGGCGGAACCAGTTTGTTCCGCCGTTTTCTTTTCTAACGGGGTCGTGTAGCGAGGCTGCTCAAGGTGGTGTGATGACTGGCGTGCGCGACCGAGGGCCGCGCAGGCGTAGTCGACACGACGTCGAGCAGCCCGACCGAGTGAACGCCAGTCAGCGCGCCGCATTGGGAGGCCGCAGCCGTGATCTTGTGAGAAATTCGGGCTGGGCGCCGTGACCTGCAAAGCAACTGGATTACTGTAATTCGATCTCGC
>Ga0256841_1001598_pt1 | contig 19122 bp, 17 predicted proteins | sample 356308metaG_FD_185971 | JGI IMG/M metagenome (GOLD analysis project Ga0256841, IMG submission 185971) | Hydrothermal vent microbial communities from Mid Atlantic Ridge, Atlantic Ocean - 356-308 | ecosystem: Environmental > Aquatic > Marine > Hydrothermal vents | place: Atlantic Ocean: Mid... | reverse complement strand
GTCCTGGGCCGAGCCGATCAGCCGTGCCAGATGGACGAGGTTGTCCAGATCGCCGTTGGCGACCAGTTCCTCCACCAGGGCCTCGGCCCGCGAGCGGGTCTCGTCCCCGGACGATTCCCTGGGGGCGGTCTTTGCCGTTTTTGTCGTTTTTGCCATCACACGCCCCCTCAGAGAAGACCGCGCGCGGACGCCCAGTACAGTTGATTATAGGCCATCTTGAACCAGTGAACGGCCTTGTTCGGCGCTTTCGGCGCGGGCGGGTTGTTGTAATCGAACATGGCATAGGTTGCGCGTTCCTTGCCGGCTTCGATGAAGCAGAACACCTTGCCGTCGTAGTCGCGCACGGTGGTGCCGAACTTGATCAGCGCGGCCAGGTTCTCGGCCACGGTCTCGGCCTCGAAATGCGCGGTCGAGCCGGCTTTCGAGATCGGCAGGTTGGTGGTGTCGCCGACGATATAGACATTGTCGCGCCCCTCCATCCGCAGGCTCAGCCGGTCGGTGGGGATGAAGCCGTTTGCGCCCATCTCGTTCTTTTCGATCACCTCCATACCCCGGTGCGGCGGCACCGAGATCAGCAGGTCGGCGTCAACGGTTTCGCCCTCTTCGGAATGGACGATCTTGTTGCCATCCACTTCCTTCATGTTGAACAGCGTCGTCGTGTTGATGCCCAGGCGCGCGAACTCGCCCTTGGCCCAGTCGGCGACCGGGGCCAGCGCGTGCAGGCGGCCGATCGGGTAGGTATACTGGAACTGCACCTTGTCGGCGATGCCCTTGTCCTTGAAGTAGTCGTGCAGCACGAAGGTGACCTCAAGCGGGATCATCGGGCATTTGTGCGGCACGCCGACGACCACGGCGACGGTGCCGCCCTTGAAGTCGCGCACCTGGCGCAGCATCTCCAGCGCGGCCGCCTCGGTATAGCAGTTGACCGAGTTTTCGGCGAGGCCGGGGATGGTTTCGGGCGCCGCGCGCGAGCCGGTGGCGATCACCAGCTGGTCATAGCTGTGGGTCTTGCCGGACTTGGTGACCACGCGGTTGTTGTCCAGATCGAAGGTTTCCACCGGATCGACGTGAAATTCGATTTCGGGCTCCAGCAGGCTGCGCTGGTCGCGATACAGCTCGTCGGGCGCCAAGCGGCCGATCGAGGTATAAAGCAGCCCCGGCTGATACATGTGCCGGTCCGACGCCGACAGCATGGTGATCTGCGCCTTGCCGGCGCGGACCTCGGTGCCGATCCGCCGGGCAAGGTTGTTGGCCACGATGGTGCCGCCCATGCCTCCGCCAACGATCAGAATCTTCATTTCACTTCCTCCCAGGTTCCCTGTTGTGGTCTGTCATTCATTCCTGCGTCCGGCCGCTTCGCGATAGGCCGGCGCTATTTCGCCTTGCGCACGACGATGTGCCAGACATCGCCCTCCTGCGTGGTGCCGACCATTTCGTGGCCCACCTTGTTGATCCATTCGGGCACATCGTTGACCGAGCCCTCGTCGGTGGACAGGATCTCCAGTTCGTCGCCGACCTCGGCCTGTTTCATGGCGGCGATCAGTTCCATCAATGGACCGGGGCAATAGGTTCCCCGGGCGTCGATGATCTTGCGTTCGGACATTGTGCGCTTCCTTCGTTCAGTAGCTCCAGCACTGGCCGCCTTCGGCCTCGCTGAGAAATTTCGTCAATCCCATCGGTTCGGCCACGCAGGGCAGCAGCGCATCCTGCTTGATGCCCATGACATCCATGGCCATGGAACAGGCATAGATGCGCGCATCGCCCAGTTCGACCGCGCTTTCGAACAGGTCCATGAAGGGCGGCAGGTTCTTTTCCGCCATCAGATCGCCGAACGGGCCTTCGCTGACCGGCTCGGGCGCGCCTTCGCGCAGGAAATACGGCAGGGCGTTCATCGACAGGAAAACGGTCACCTCATAGCCGCTGACCGCGGCGACCGAGGCCGCCATCGCGGCAAACTGGAGCTTCTCGCGGTTGCCCGAAAGCACCGTGATGCTGATTTTCGACAATCTGTCCTCCCCTTTGGGTATGCGCCCCGATTTCGGGTTGCGGGCCATTGATATTCCGGCCCGGTCGCGTATCACGAGGGCGAAAACGGGGGACCGAGCCGCGTGGCCGCCCGCCCCCTGCACGCGCCGCCGCGCCGGGCGATTCTTCCTTGGCGCATATGCAGTTGAGAAATCTCTTCTATGCTACCGGAACAGAGGTTATCATGAAATGAGACAAAGGTCCATCATTTGATGCATCACAATTCGAGAAAGATGATCGCGGGGTGATACGGAAATGCATTTTGAGCGCCTGATCGCCCTGCTGGAACTGATCGCCGCCGCCGGCCGGCCGGTGACGGTGGCCGAGTTGCAGCGCGCAACCGACCTGCCGCGCCCCACCTGTTACCGGCTGCTGCAGACGCTGGTGCAGCACCAGCTGATCAGCTCGCCCAACAATGACGGGCGCTACCTGATCGGGGATCGGCTGATCCGCATTGCCCTGCTGGGGACCTCGGACAACGACATCTGCCAGGCGGTGGCGCCGGTGCTGCGCAAGGCGGCCTCGGAGCTGGGCGATACGGTGTTCCTGTCGCGCCTGCGCGGCGGCGAGGTCGAGATCATCCATGCGGAGACCCCGGACGATCCGACCCGCCCCTATATCCACCCCGGCCTGGGGCGGCGGCCGCTGCATGCGTGCTCCTGCGCCAAGGCCATTGCCGCCTTTGCCGAGCCGGCCTTCCAGCAGCAGTTGCTCAACGACGACCTGGCGCGGTTCACCGAACATACCAAGACCACCCCGGACGAGATCCGCGCCGAACTGGACGCGATCATCCGGCGCGGCTTTGCCGAATGCAACCAGGAGATCGAGACCGGCATCGCCAGCGTCGCCGCGCCGGTGCGCCTGGGCAATGTGGGGGTGACGTTCTCGGTGGGCGCCACCGGGTCGAGCCGCAAGTTTTCGCCGCGCTACCGCGAAAAGCTGGGCGAAAGGCTGCAACAGATGGCCGGCGAGGTCGGCGGCGCCATCCAGCTGTGCAACATCGACAGGGCGCAGGGCACGGCCTGACGGCGCGAAGCCCGATGGCGCGAAGCCCCGGAATGCGACACCGGAATGCGACACCGGGATGCGACCCCGGAATGTGGCCCAGGGTTGCGGTGCCCGCCCGGGGGGCTGCGGGGCTGCGGGGCTGCGGCGCTGCCGGCGCGTCGCCCGGCCGGCGCTGGCGGTGGTGAACGGTGCGATGCTTGTGAATGCCCCCTCCTTGCGCCGGCGCGGGCCGGTTCGAATGCGCGTGCCGGCTGACCCGCCGGCGATGGGCGCAGGGCGCACCGCGCGCCGGTGCACGGCGGGCATTGACTGATCGGCTCCCGGTGACTACTGATGCCCGCGTCAACAGGGGCGGTTTTCGGTCTTGACGCTTCAACAGCCAATCCAGTCTGCGCAGGGGTCCGGTCCGGCCGCCGGGGCCACCTTCGATGTGGCGGTGATCGGCGCCGGCGTGGTCGGCTGCGCGATGGCGCGCCGTTTCGCGCTGGAGGGCGCCCATGTGGCGGTGCTGGAGAAGGCCCCCGACATCCTCGACGGCGCCTCCAAGGCCAACAGCGCCATCCTGCACACCGGCTTCGACGCGCCGGCGGGCTCTCTGGAACTGGCCTGCGTGCAGGAGGGCTATCGCGAATACCTGGAAATCCGGCACGACCTGGGCCTGGTGCACGAGCGCTCCGGCGCCTTCGTCGTGGCCTGGGACGAGGCGCAGCTTGGCGCGCTCGAGGCGATCCGTGCCCATGCCCATGCCAACGGCGTGACGGATGTGCAGATCGTCACCGCCAGGGAACTGCGCACCCGCGAGCCGAACCTCAGCCATGCGGCGCTGGGCGCGGTCGAGGTCCCGGGCGAGGGGATCATCGACCCGTGGTCAGCCCCCCAGGTCTATCTGGAACAGGCGCTTGCGAACGGGGCCAGCCTGTTGACCGGTTGCGAGGTGACCGGCGGCCGCTTCGATGCGGGCGTCTGGCATCTGCAGACCACGACCGGCGTGCTGAAGGCGCGCCACGTCATCAACTGCGCCGGGCTTTACGGCGATCTGGTGGATCAGGCGGTGCTTGGTTGTGCCGCGTTTCGCATCACCCCGCGCAAGGGGCAGTTCGTGGTGTTCGACAAGGCGGCGCGCGATCTGGTATCCGCGATCATCCTGCCGGTGCCCACCGAGCGCACCAAGGGGGTGGTGGTGTTTCGCACCGTGTTCGGCAACCTTGCGGTCGGCCCCACGGCCGAGGATCAGCAAAGCCGCAGCGATGCCTCGACCGACGAGGCCGCCCTGCGTGCCCTGATCGCCGATGGCATCGCCAAGGTGCCGGCGCTCGAACACATGCCGGTGACGGCAACCTATGCGGGGCTGCGCCCGGCGTCGGAGGAAAAGGAATACCGGATTCACACAACGCCGGACAGGAACTGGATCACTGTGGGCGGCATCCGTTCAACGGGCTTGAGCGGCGCGCTGGGGATCGCGCGCCATGTCTACCGCCTTTACAGCCAGGACGGGCCGGCGCACGAGCGGCTGGAAAACCCGGTCGTCCCGAAGGCGCGGATGCTGGCTGAAAGCGGGCCGCGCGACTGGAAATGCGACGATCACGGCGAAATCGTCTGCCACTGCGAACTGGTCACGAGGCGCGAGATCGAGGCAGCGCTTGCCGGGCCGCTGGCGGCGCGCTCGCTGGCCGGGCTGAAGCGGCAGACCCGCGTCACCATGGGCCGCTGCCAGGGGTTTTTCTGCACCGCCCGGCTGGCGGAGCTGAGCGCGGGACATTTCGACCGGCCGCTGGCCGAGGAGACGGGCGATGCGTGAGCCCGCGCTGAACCGCGGCGGCGCCATCGACGTGGCGGTGATCGGCGGCGGCCCGGCGGGGCTGGCGGCGGCCACCGAGCTGAAGCGGGCGGGCATCGGGCGCGTGGTGGTGCTTGAGCGCGAACAGGAGGCCGGCGGAATCCCGCGCCATTGCGGCCACCCGCCCTTTGGCATGCGCGAGTTCGGCCGCGTTCTGCGCGGGCCGGTCTATGCGGCGCGGCTGGTGGCGCGGGCGCGCCGGGCCGGGGTGGAGATCCACACCGGCGCTTCGGTGGTCGAGGCCCGCCCGGGGGGCGACCTGCTCCTGGCCGTGGCCCGGGGCGTGCAGGAGATATCGGCGCGCCGGGTCATCTGCGCCACCGGGGTGCGCGAAAGGCCGCGTTCGGCCCGGCTGATCTCGGGCGCGCGGGTGGCGGGCGTGCTGAACACCGGCGCGCTGCAATCGCTGGTCTATCTGAAACGCCTCCGCCCGTTTCGCCGCCCCGTCATCGTCGGCAGCGAACTGGTGGCCTTTTCGGCGATCATGACCTGCCGCCATGCCGGCATCCGCCCGGTGGCGATGATCGAGCCCGGGCCCCGGGTGACGGCGCGCTGGCCGTCGGCGCTGTTTCCGCGCCTTGCGGGCGTCAGGCTCATGACCGGCACCCGCCTGCTGGAGATCACCGGCGAGGGCGCGGTCAGCGGCGTGGTGGTGGAGGGGCCGGGCGGCGAACGCCAGCGCATCGCATGCGACGGGGTGGTGCTCAGCGGCCGGTTCACGCCCGAATCCACGCTTGCGCGTTCGGGCCACTTGCAGGTCGATCCGGCCACCGGCGGCCCGGTGGTGGACCAGTGGGGGCGCTGCTCGGATGCGGCCTATTTCGCCACCGGCAACCTGCTGCGCCCGGTCGAAACCGCCGGCTGGAGCTGGCGCGAAGGGCGCCAGTGCGGGCAACATGTGGCGGCGGACCTGGCCGGCAACCTGCCCCGGGAGGACGCGTTCCTGCGCCTCGAGGCCGCCGGTCCGGCGCTGAAATACGTCATGCCGCAGCGCCTGTCGCTGCCCCATGCCGCGGCCGGCATGAAAGACCTGCAACTGCGCGTCGGTCGCGAGGTTCGCGGCGCGCTGGTGGCCGTGAACGAGCAAGGCGTGGTGTGGCGCGAGAAAATCCACGCCCGCCCCGAACGCCGCCTGCTGGTGCCGGTGGGCGAGATCGCCGCCGGCGTGGCCGCGCAGCCGTCGGGCAGCCGGCTTGTCTTCGAGATCAGGGAGGGGGCGGGCTGAGACGCCATGCGGCGGGTGGCGGCTGCAACCCGCTGCTGCGGCGCCCGGGCACGAAAGGGCGGCGCGAAAGGCGCGCGCGCCCGTCCCGCCAGGCGAGGCGATTTCACTGCAGCAATTTCACTGCAGCAATCCGGTGCCGAAAAAATACACCGCGATCGGCACCGGGGCGGTGGCCAGGGCGATGGTCAGAAAGAACTGAAGCGGCGCGAATGTCCGGCTCAGCCCGGCAAGAAGAGCGATGCCGCCACCGCCGCCGATCACGCTGTTGCCCGGCAGGTTCAGCAGGACCGCCAGCACCAGCGCCCTGTGCTTCAGCACCCAGCGTCCGGCCCAGGCGGGCAGGGCGCTGTGCAATCTTTCCACGCGCTGGCGGTGCGACATTCCCCGGATTTCGTCCACATAGGCGCGCGCCCGGGCAAGGCCGATCAGCGACAGGAAGCGCGGCGACAGCGGTCCGCTCAGAAGCGTGCCGGCGGCGAAGGCCAGCGACAGCCCGCTCAGCGTGCCCAGATAGACGAACGGGGCGGCCACCGGCCCGTGGGCGACCAGCAGAGAAATGCCGATTTCCGTGCCCGGGACGAAGGGAATGGCCAGCAGCACGACATAGGCAAGCCACAACAGCACCAGCGTCAGGTTGACCATGAAGCCGGGCACGTTCAGCGGATCGGCGAAGCGGCGGATCAAGGCGCCGGCGCCCATGTCGATCAGCACCAGGACCCCGACAACCACCGCAAGGCGCAGCGCCACGGCCACGGGGCGGATTCTGTCGTCTGGCGAGGGGCGTCTGGCGGGCATGTCTCGGGGCCTGGCTTGGGGTCCTTGCGGGTCTCGCGGTCTGGATCGGGTGTCGGGTCTCGGGCGGTGGGTCTCGGGTCTTGCGGCCCGGGTCGGGTGTCGGGCAGACAGCTGTCAGTATCAGACCCCCGGGCCGGGCGATACCGTTTCCGTCGCGCGCCCCGGCCGGGCCTGTGGGCGGCGCGGGGCCGCATGAGGCGCGGCACGGCTGCGGCAGGCCTGCGCCATGGGGCCCGGCATGGAATGCGCAGCGCGGGCGCGGCGTGGGCGCGGCGCGGGGGCGGGCATGGAACCTCTGGCGACCGGGAAAACACCGTGGATACCGGCGACCTTCGTCTGCCGCGACCACCCGCAATGGCAGCCCGTAGGGGAATCGAACCCCTCTTTCCAGGTTGAAAACCTGGCGTCCTAACCGATAGACGAACGGGCCGCGTCTTGCGTGGGGCGTTATCTAGGCAAAGCGGCCCTGAAGGGCAAGCGGAATCTTTGCCCCGCGGCCGAAAACGGGCCCGTTCAGTTCGAGGCCGCCGCCGCGTCTTCCAGGCGCAGCTGCACCCGGACGCGCCCGCCCCAACTGTTGGCCTCCAGCCGCCCGGCAAGGTGAAACCGCCGGCCGCCGTGGCGCTCCAGCGTCGGGCCCAGATCGGTATCGAAAGCGCCAAAGGCAATCGCGTCCATGGCCGGTGAACCGGTGTCGCCAAAGCTGATCTTCAGATGGGTGTCGCCGACCCGCCGGGCATGGCGGATCATCTGATCGGCAAAGGCGAAGCGCGGGGCAGGGGCCCCGGCGCCGAACGGGCCGGCGGCCTCCAGCATTTCGACCAGTTCCACCGTGGCCGCGCCGGTCATCAGCAAGCCGTCAAGGCGCAGGTCGCGCGGCCCCAGATCGCCGGCCCCCTGCCTGGCCAGCAGTTCGCCAAGGCGCGCCATCGCCGGCTCCAGCCGGTCGCGCGCCACGCTCAGCCCCGCGGCCATCCTGTGGCCGCCGCCTTTCAGCAGCAGCCCCTCGGCGACAAGCCGCTGGACCGCCGCGCCCAGGTCGATGCCGCTGACCGAGCGGCCCGAGCCCTTGCCCTCGTCGCCATCCAGGCCGATGACCACGGCGGGGCGGTTGGTGGCCTCTTTCAGCCGCGAGGCGACGATGCCCACCACACCCGGGTGCCAGCCCTCGCCGGCGGCCCAGACCAGCGGCGCCTCCAGCCCGCGCGTCTCGGCCTGGGCCAGCGCCGCGTCGCGCACCCCGGTTTCGACCGCGCGCCGTTCGGCGTTGAGCTGGTCCAGCCGTTCGGCGATCGAGGCGGCCTCCTGCGGGTCCGTGCACGACAGCAGCCGCGCGCCCAGGTCGGCGCGCCCGATCCGCCCGCCGGCGTTGATGCGCGGCCCCAGCACGAAGCCCAGGTGGTAGGCCGTGGGCGCGCTGTCGATGCGCGCCACGTCGGCCAGCGCCACAAGCCCGGGGCGCGCGCGCCGGGCCATGACCTTCAGCCCCTGGCGCACGAAGGCCCGGTTGACGCCCGCAAGCGGCGCCACATCGGCCACCGTCGCCAGCGCCACGAGATCCAGGAACCCCATCAGATCCGGGCCGCCGGATCCGGCCGCGCGCAGGCGGCGGTTGATCTCGACCAGGAACAGGAACACCACGCCGGCAGCGCACAGCTGGCCCAGCGCGCCGGTTTCGTCCTGCCGGTTCGGGTTTACCACGGCCAGGGCGCCGGGCAGGGTTTCGCCGCCCAGGTGGTGGTCCAGAACGATCACATCCGCGCCCCGGGCGGCGGCGATCGGCCCGTGCGAAAGGGTGCCGCAATCCACCGTCACGATCAGCGCGTGATCGCGCGCCAGCGCGCGCATCGCCGCGTCATTGGGGCCGTAGCCTTCGTCGATGCGGTCCGGGACATACAGCGTGGCGTCGTGCCCCATCGCGCGCAGCCATGTCAGCAGCAGCGCGGCCGAGGCGGCGCCGTCCACGTCATAATCGGCGAAGACCGCAATTTTTTCTCGCTTTTCCAGTGCCTTCAGGAAACGGCCGGCGGCGGTGTCCATGTCCTTGAGCACCCGCGGGTCGGGCAGAAGATCGCGCAGCGCCGGGCGCAGGTAGGTTTCGGCCTCGGCCGCCGGCACGCCAAGGCGCACCAGCGTGCGGCACAGCGCGGCGGGCAGGTCGGTGGTCTGTTGCATCGCCTCGGCCAGGCGGTCGGCCGCGCCCGAGGGGCCCAGCCAGCGGCGCCCGGTCAGCGACGTCTCGACGCCGAGAAAGGCGCTCATCGCGCGTGCCCCGAGCGGGTCGGCCCCCGCTCGCAGTGTGCCCGAAGGTCGGCGGCTTCCACGGTTAACCGGTCGGGTTGCGGTAGGTCATCCGCCGCACCGAACCGGTTTTCGAGCGCATCAGGATGGTCTCGGTCTCCAGGAAACCCGGTTCGCGGCGGATGCCCTTCACGATGGAGCCGTCGGTGACGCCGGTGGCGGCAAAGATCACGTCCGCGGTCACCAGTTCGTCGCGCGAATAGACGCGGTTCAGATCCTCGATCCCGGCCTTGCGGGCGCGGCCGCGTTCGTCGTCGTTCCTGAACAGAAGCCGGCCCCACATCTGCCCGCCCATGCATTTGAGCGCGGCCGCCGCCAGCACCCCCTCGGGCGCGCCGCCCGAGCCCATGTACATGTCGATCCCGGTCTTTTCGGCTTCGGCGCAGTGGATCACCCCGGCCACGTCGCCGTCGGTGATCAGCCGGATCGCGGCGCCGGTTTCGCGCACCTCGGCGATCAGGTCCTCGTGGCGGGGGCGTTCCAGGATGCACACGGTGATGTCCTCGGGGGCGCAGCCGCGCGCCTTTGCCAGCGTGCGCACCCGCTCGGCCGGGGCCATGTCCAGAGAGACCACATCGCGCGGATAGCCCGGTCCGATCGCCAGCTTGTCCATGTAGACGTCGGGGGCGTGCAGCAGGGTGTGGCGCGGCGCCATGGCGATCACGGTCAGCGCGTTGGGCATGTCCTTGGCGGTCAGCGTGGTGCCTTCGAGCGGGTCCAGCGCGATATCCACCTCGTCGCCATGGCCCGTGCCCACCTCTTCTCCGATGAACAGCATCGGCGCCTCGTCGCGCTCGCCCTCGCCGATCACCACGGTGCCCTTGATGTTCAGCAGGTTCAACTGATCGCGCATGGCGTTGACGGCGGCCTGGTCCGCCGCCTTTTCGTCGCCGCGCCCCACCAGCCGGGCCGAGGCCATGGCGGCCGCTTCCGACACCCGTGCCAGGCCCAGCGATAACATGCGGTCGTGAAATTCCTGTCTGTCTGCCATCTCTTCCGTTCCGTATTGTTTTCCGGCCCCGTCCTAGCGCGCGCGTGCCGGCAGGCCAAGGGATTTGCGCGCGATTGCGTCATGTTAGCGTTAAACGCGCGGCGCCGGCGCCACCCCCGGCAGCCCGGCGCGCGCCCCGGCACCAGCGCCAGCCCGGGCAGCGGACGGGGACCGGCAGCGCGCGGGGGCGGGGCCAGTCCGCCGGTCCGCTCACAACCGCGGCCTCCCTCAGACCTCCTCGATGCGGATGGCGACGGGCTCGCTTGCCAGGACCCCGGTGCCGGCCATCGCCCCGATGGCCTCGTTCAGCGCCGCGCGCCGGGTCTTGTGGGTGACGATCAGCACCGGCGCTGCCGGGTCGTCGTGGCCATACTGGCGCATCCGGTCGATGGATATCCCGGCCTCGCCCAGCACCGTGGCGATGCGCGCCAGCGCGCCGGGCTTGTCGAGCAGCGCCATGCGCAGGTAATAGGGGGCCGGCACGCTCGAGCTGGCCGGCCGGGCCTGCGCCAGCGCCGCCGCCGGCTGCCCGAACACCGGCCCGCGCCGGCCGCGGGCAATGTCCATCACGTCGGCCATCACCGCGCTGGCGGTCGGCCCTTCGCCGGCGCCGGCGCCGCGCAGCACGATCTGGCCCGCGGCGTCGCCTTCCAGCACCACCATGTTCATGGCGTCTTCCAGTTGCCCCAGCGGGCTGCTGGCGGGCACCAGGCAGGGGGACATGCGCTGTTCCAGACCGCGACCGGTCATCTGCGCCACCCCCAGCAGCTTGATGCGGAACCCCATGTCGGCGGCCTGGCGGATATCGTCGATGGTGATGCGTTCGATCCCTTCCAGTTCCACCGCGGCGAAATCGACCTGCGTGCCAAAGGCGATCGCCGCCAGCAGCGCCAGCTTGTGGCCGGCGTCGATGCCGCCCACGTCCAGCGCCGGGTCGGCTTCCAGATAGCCAAGCGCCGCGGCCTCCCGGAAGACCTCTTCATAGGGCAGGCCGGCGCCTTGCATCCGGGTCAGGATATAGTTGCAGGTGCCGTTCATCACGCCCATCACCCGGGTGATCCGGTTTGCCGCCAGGGATTCGGTGAGCGCCTTGATCACCGGGATGCCCCCGGCAACCGCGGCCTCGAAACCGATCGCCTGGCCGTTTTCCTCGGCCGCGAGCGCCAGCGTGTGCCCGTGCAGGGCCAGCAGCGCCTTGTTGGCGGTGACGACGTCCTTGCCGGCGGCCAGTGCCGCCTGCGTTGCCGCCCTGGCCGGGCCGTCGGCGCCCCCCATGAGTTCCACGAACACGTCGATGTCGGAACGTCGGGCCAGGGCTACCGGGTCGTCCTCCCAGGCATAGGCATCCAGGCGCAGGCCGCGGTCCTTGTTGCGCGCGCGCGCCGAGACGGCCGCGATCTCGACCGGCCGACCAGCGCGCAGGGCCAGGGCGGCGGCGTGGCGCTGCACGATCTTCACGACCCCGCAGCCAACGGTGCCCAGCCCGGCGATGCCAAGGCGTATCGGATCGGTCATCTGTTGCACTCCCGTGACGGACAATCTGCCGGGCTCTGTAGCCTTTTGGCCGGGGTTCTGCAATGTCGCGGCCGGGGCGGCGCGGGTGGCGAGGGCGGTGCGGGCGGCGAGGGTGGCCGGGGCGGTGCGGGCGCAAGAAGATGCCCGCGCCCGTGCCCACGCCCGTGCCTGCGCCCGTGCCTGCGCCCGTGCCCGTGCCCGGACCGGAGCCCGCGCCGGACGACGCCACGGCCGGGCGCCACGGCCGGGTGCCATGGCCGGGTGCGACCGCGACGCGCCCTTTGCCCGTCAGCCGCGCGGCGGGAAGTGGCGCGCCACCGCGGCCATCAGCCGGGCGCGACTGCGCGCATCGATCACGACGCCGTGCATCGCCGCCGCCCGCCGTTGCAGCGCGGCCATCCGCGCGGCCAGCCGCCGGGCCTCCTGCCCAGAGGCGGCGCCCGGTTCGGACAGGCCGGCGTCGCGCGCCGATGAAACCAGCGAGTCCATCGGCAGCAGGGCCGGATAGCCCGCGCCCCGCAGCGCCGGTGAAACCGCATTTTCCAGGTCCGGGAAATCGGCGCATCCCGCCGCAAGGATCAGCGCCGCCGCGCCAATGAACGCAAGTCGTGGCATTCGCTCTCCTGGTCCCGATCGCCACGTTCATACGGTCAGCGCGGTGCCGGATGCAAGCGGGCTCTATCAATTGAACGCATGTTCACCTAGAAACCGGTCATGGCTAGAAAAACCGGATCCCATTCGAACATCACCGGGCCGCTGGTCAGGCAGGCGGCGGTCCGCCTGTTTGCCCGGCACGGCTATGCCGCCGTCTCCATGCGCCGGATCGCTGCCGAGGTCGGGGTGCAGGCGGGGGCGCTGTATCTTTATACGCCGGACAAGCAGACCCTGCTGTTCGACCTGATGCGCGAACATCTCGAAACCCTGCTGCAGGCATGGGAGCGCGAGCAAAAGCCCGACGATCCGCTGGCGCGGCTGGAGCATTTCTGCCGGTTTCACATCGCCTACCATCTGGAGCGCCCGGAGTCGGTTTTCATCGCCTACATGGAGTTGCGAAACCTGGCGCCCGACAATTTCCGCATTGTCGAAAAACTGCGGCGCCGATACGAGGATGCGCTGGAAAGCATCCTGGCCGACGGGCAGGAAGCGGGGGTGTTCAACGTGCCCGACCGGCGCCTGGCGACCATGGCGCTGATCGCCATGCTGACCGGGGTCAATACCTGGTATCAGGAGGGCGGGCGGCTCAGCCGCGAACGGGTGGCGGATATCTACTGGGACATGGCGCGCGGCGCGGTCGGGGCCTGAGCCGGCGCGCAGGGGCGAAAACGGCGGCAGGGGCGGCGATGGACAGGATGCAAAGCGACGTGATTGCGACGATAACCCCGAACCCGCTGCGCCGGGCGATCTCGGTTTCGGTGATCGCGGCGCTCGGGGGGGCGCTGATCCTGCTGGGCCTTGCCGCGGACGGGCTGGGGCTGGCGGGTCAGCTGGTGCTGGCAGGGGGCGGCGCCGCGGTTCTGGTGCTGGCCGAGCGGCTGCGTCGGGCGACGGCGCTGACGCTCGAGCTTGCCGGCGACCGGCTGGTGGACGGGGCGGGCCGGGTCCTGTGCCGGATCGACGATGTCAGCCGGGTCGAGCGCGGCGCGCTGGCGTTCAAGCCGGCGAACGGGTTCGTGCTGCACCTGCGCGCGCCGATGCCGCCGCGTGTCTGGGCGCCGGGGCTGTGGTGGCGGTTCGGTCGGCGCGTGGGCGTGGGCGGGGCGGTGACCCCGGCGCAGGCGCGCTTCATGGCAGAGGCCATCGATGCGCGGGTATCGCAGCGAGGCGCGGCGTCGTGAACGGCCCGACATCGCCCGTGCGCATGCCCGTGCCCGTTCCCGTTCCTGTGCGCAGGGCTTCCGGCCGGTCGTTGCTCAGCTGTGCCAGAGAAGCTGCGGCGCGAAACGCGGTCGGGTCACCGTGAAGCTCACCAGATCGCGCCCGGCGAAGGTGAACAGCGGGTTCGTGAACGGCGGGAAATACTGGCGCGAGGTTTCCACGAAGATCAACCGGTCGCCATAGGCGAACAGCGGGATCTTGGACTTGTAGAAGGTGATGTCATTGGCACCCAGGCTGCGCGCGCCGTTCGTGCCATGCGACCAGACCCAGGAAAGCTGGCGGCTGTTTTCGTCGGTGCAGTTGGCCGTGCAGCGCACGACGCTGACGCGGATCCAGCTGTTTTCCGGCCCCGCGTGGGTCATGAAGCGGAACACCTTGTCCAGGCCGTTCAGGAAATTCTGGTCAACGGGGTCGGTCTGGCGCGAAAGCATGTCGCTGATCGTGTAATTCGCCCGATACGAGGTGTTCTGCGCCTTGAAGGCGTCAAAGAAGACGTAAAGCGCGATCAGGAAAAAGATCAGCATCGGAAAGGCGAATATCGCCTCGACCGAGAGGCTGCCGCGTTCGTCCGAACGCCAGAACCCGAGGATTTTTCCGGCAAGCTTCTTCATGGTTGGCCCCTATGGCTCGTTGACGAAGGCGGACATGGAAACCAGCGCATACGAGCCGGAGGCATCGTGCTGCAGTTTTCCGGCCAGCGCCGAAGTCGGGAAAAACGGCTCGTAGACCGAACACACCCGCACCAGCATCAACTCGTTCTTGACGCCGGGCGTGAACTGCAGGACCGGGGTGATGTTCTGGGACCGGTCGACGCATTGCGTGGCCCCGGTCAGCGGCCCCCAGGTGGTGGTGGATATCGGGCGCAGTTCGATGGTCAGCGAATTCAGGCAGTCCGGGATCAGGATCGAGCGGTTGCAGATCGCCTGTTTCAGCCCGGTCACGTTCATCGGCGTCAGCGTGCCCAGCCGGATTTCGCGCATGGCAAGATCCACGGCGCGGTCCAGAAGAACGCTTCTGGTCTGCAGAAAGCCGATCTCGACCGCCATCAGCACGACGGTGATGATGGCCGGGAACAGGAACACGAACTCGATCGTCGCGTTGCCGTCGTCGCGGCGCATCGCCGCCCGGGCGGCGCGCCATGTCTTGCCGAACAGTCCCATCAGTTCGTCAACCTCAACTCGTGAATCTTGCGGGCGATGGATGCGAAGGCGTCGCGAAGATCCGTGCCCTGCACGTCGAAGTGGTGCGAGGGCGACGTGGCGCAGTTCCGCAGCACCTGGTTGGACGCGGTCGTGGTCTCGAAACCGATCGTGAAGATCACGATGCCCTGGTTCTTTGCGGCGGTGCACAGGTTGTTCAGGCGCTGGTTCTTGATGCTGGTGTAGTCGTAGCTGGCAAGCTTCCACCACCTGTTGCCATTGTTGATCCCCGCGCTGTTGAGAGCATTGGCCACGGTCATGACGTGATAGCGTTCCCAGACATCGGCCCAGTCCAGCCGCGTGGCATTGTTGCCGCCGTCCGGGGTCCAGCTCCAGTCGCCGTGGTCCAGCCGCCGGTAGGGCCTGTAGCCGGCATTGTCGCGCGCCGCGTTATAGACCGAGATGTGGTCCTGCTGGGCGTTCCAGCCGCCCGGCGGAATGGCCGAGTGGTTGCTCTTGACCACGTAGAAGGGCGACGGCCCGGAACGGAACTGGTTCTTCACCCAGATGCGCGAGGTGTTGATGCCGTCTGTCATCAGCACCATCACCTTGGTGTTGCGCGGCTTGGTGTAGTCATAGGGACGCCCGGCGAAGTTCGCGTCGATCAGGCCGCTGTTGACCATGTTGGTCAGGCCCGGCCGGAACGCGGGATCCAGCAGAGCGGCCCCCCATTTGGCGGCCAGGTCGATCGAGGTGTTGCCGCCTGCATACAGCCCGTCGATGGCCGTCTGCAACGCGGTGTAGTCGTCGGCATAGGGAATGATTGTGCGTCTGTTGTAAGGCGCGACGTTCGGCGGGCATTCGCGTGCGTGATCACGCGCATTCCGGCCGCTGTAGCCGCCGTAGCCCGACCAGAAGTCAAGCTGGGTCGAGCGCTTGATGCTGGGGTTCGTCGACGGCGGGTTGGACGCGTTGATGACCTGGGGGTCCAGCGCCAGCGGAACGCTGTTGTAGTCCGAGCCGCCAAGATCGATACAGCTGGAATTGGTGTGTTCCTCGGTGGTGTCGAACTGCTGCAGCAGCGCTTCTCCGGCGATCACCTGGTGGTTGTAGGGGATCATCGAGATCGAAACCGTGTTCGGCTGGACCACGCAGTTTCCGTTGTAGGGCGGCACCGCGTCCGGGTCGCACTGCATCAGGTAGACGAACTCTTTCGCCGCGGTTTTCAGCACGTCGATTTTCGAGCCGCCGCTCTGGGCGGACTGGTTCATGGAGCCCGACACGTCAAGCACCAGCGACACTTCCAGATCGTCGATGCTTTCCTCGGCTTCCCCGGCCGAGGGCGCGGACAGCTTGTTGATGCCCGGGAATTTCAGGAAGAACGTGTTGATGTCCGCAACCGCCGAGGCCGAAACGGTTTTCGAGGTCAGGGTCCTGGTCACGGTCACCGATTTCAGGGTCGAGCCAAGGCCCGCCTTGTTGAAATAGTCGTGGACCACGTTCTGGGAGTTGAGCGTCTGGTCGAGGCTTGCCGCGGCCAGGACGGCACGGTCCAGCGTGCTCTGCATGCGCGAGCGCTGCGTTTCGGCGCGCATCAGATCCACCGCCATGCCGCCGATGACGACCATGATCAGCAGCATGAAAAGCGAGAAGATGATCAGCGAGCCGCGCTCGTCACGGGCAAAGGATGCCGTGTGGCGGGCCAGCCTGCGGGACACCCGCGCCCTGGCGGGGGTTGCGGCGGGGGTTGCGGGGGGGGCCGGCACGCGCGCGAGGCGGGAGAAAACGAATTCCGGATCGGGACCGGTCTCCGGGCAGCCGGATTTCTTCGCAGACATCACAAATTCCTTCCAGGTAGGCCATCGGGTCAAATCGCAGGCCCGTGGCAGAATGGCCTTGAGCTTGGCGCTAAGATTCAGGCCAACTGTGGCAATAATTGGGCGGTGGCAAGGTTCCTGACGCGAGCGCGTTGCATCCGGCGCAATCGGGCAACGATCGGCGGACGATCGGTTCAGGCGGGCGGCATTGTTTCTGATGCGCCGACAGTGTGCCGGGCAGATGAAGAATCACTTCGGGGTTAATCCGGCTTTCATCCCTTGTCTGGCAGGGTATTGTGGCGATGGCCGGGGCACCGGCTTTCGATTCGAGCGTTCCAGAAGGAAAACCGCATGGCCACGAAGACCGAACCGAGCTTTCGCGAATCCGTCGATCTGATGTTCAACCGTGCGGTGGCCCTGATGGACCTGCCGCCGGGGCTGGAAGAAAAGATCCGGGTCTGCAATGCCACCTACATGGTGCGTTTCGGGGTGCGGCTGCGCGGCCGGATCCAGACCTTCACCGGCTACCGCTCGGTACATTCGGAACATATGGAACCGGTGAAGGGCGGCATCCGCTATGCGATGGGCGTCAACCAGGACGAGGTCGAGGCACTCGCCGCGCTGATGACCTACAAATGCGCGCTGGTCGAAGCGCCGTTCGGCGGGTCCAAGGGGGGGCTGTGCATCGACCCGCGCGACTATGACGAATTCGAACTGGAAATGATCACCAGGCGGTTCGCATACGAACTGGCCAAGCGCGATCTGATCAGCCCCAGCCAGAACGTGCCGGCGCCCGACATGGGCACGGGCGAACGCGAAATGGCGTGGATCGCGGACCAGTATGCGCGGATGAACACTACCGACATCAACGCGCGCGCCTGCGTCACCGGCAAGCCCATCGGCGCGGGCGGCATCGCCGGCCGGGTCGAGGCGACGGGCCGCGGCGTGCAATATGCGCTGCAGGAATTCTTCCGCCATCCAGAAGATGTCGAAAAAGCCGGGCTGTCGGGCAGTCTGGAGGGGAAAAGGATTATCGTTCAGGGGCTTGGGAATGTCGGCTATCACGCCGCAAAGTTCCTGTCCGAAGAGGACGGCGCCAGGATCATCGGCATTATCGAACGTGACGGCGCGCTGATCGATGACAACGGGCTGGACGTGGAAGCGGTGCACCAGTGGATCGGCAAGCATGGCGGGATCGCCGGCTTCCCCGAGGTGCTGCATGTTGCCGAAGGGGCCAGCGCGCTGGAGCATGACTGCGACATCCTGATCCCGGCGGCGCTGGAAGGGGTGATCCACATGGGCAATGCGGCCGCCATCAGGGCGCCGCTGATCATCGAGGCGGCGAACGGGCCGGTGACGGCGGGCGCCGACGAGATCCTGCGCGAAAAGGGCACGGTGATCATCCCGGACATGTATGCCAATGCCGGCGGGGTGACGGTGTCCTACTTCGAATGGGTCAAGAACCTTGGCCATATCCGCTTTGGCCGGATGCAGCGCCGCCAGGAGGAAAAACGCCACCAGCTGGTTCTGGACGAACTGGAGCGGCTGGACCGCTACCTCGGCGATGCCTGGTCGCTTTCGGCCGACTTCAAGGAAAAATACCTGCGCGGCGCGGACGAGCTTGAGCTGGTGCGCTCGGGCCTGGACGATACCATGCGCGAGGCATACCAGTCCATGCACGAGGTCTGGAACGCGCGCGAGGATGTGCACGACCTGCGGGTCGCCGCCTATCTGGTGGCGATCGACCGGGTCGCCAAGAGCTATCGGGCCAAGGGGCTGTAGCGCGCGGACCCGCCGCCCGACCGGACCTGCCGTCCGACCGGGCTCGCCGCCGCCGCCGGGGCGGGTCGAAACGCCGGCGCACCCTGCGCGGGCTGCTGCGATGCGCCCGGCCACGCGGGGCCGGTCTCTCTCGCCGGTCTCTCTCCAGGACGCCGCACGGGCTGCGCCGACGGCGCCCCGGGGCGCGGCATGCGGTGCGCCCCGTCTTGCGGAATGCAGTGCGTCCGGCCAGTGGCGCGCGCGGCGCGGGGCTTGCATTCGCCCGATCGACGGGCAATCCTGCCCGTGGATGTGCCCGGTATGGAGAAGGGATGCGGTATTCGGCGGCAAGGGTCCTGTGGCAGGGCCTGACGGGCAACCGGGGCTGGGGCTCGGTCTGGCGGTCGCGCGCCCCGCGCGATTCCTACGACGTGGTGATCATCGGCGGGGGCGGGCACGGGCTTGCGACCGCCTATTACCTGGCGCGGGACTACCGGGTGGGTCGGATTGCCGTTCTGGAAAAGGGCTACCTTGGCGGCGGCAACATCGGGCGCAACACGACGGTCGTGCGTGCGGACTATTCGCTCCCGGGCAACTCCGAGTTCTATTCGCATTCGCTCCGGCTCTGGGAAGGGCTTGCGCGCGAACTGAACTACAACGTGATGCTGTCGCAACGCGGCGTGATCCGCCTGTTTCACACGGACGGACAGCGCGACAATGCCGCGCGCGTGGCCAATGCGATCATCAACCGCGGCGATGATGCCGAGCTTCTCGACCGTGGCGCGCTGCGTCGCCTGCTGCCCTTTCTCGACCACGACAACGGCCGCTTCCCG
>Ga0256841_1001597_pt1 | contig 19133 bp, 15 predicted proteins | sample 356308metaG_FD_185971 | JGI IMG/M metagenome (GOLD analysis project Ga0256841, IMG submission 185971) | Hydrothermal vent microbial communities from Mid Atlantic Ridge, Atlantic Ocean - 356-308 | ecosystem: Environmental > Aquatic > Marine > Hydrothermal vents | place: Atlantic Ocean: Mid... | reverse complement strand
GTATAAAGCAACCCGGCAGTATCCTGCCCCGGGAATATAATAGGATCTCCGGAAACATGCTGATAAGTATACCAATCGAAAACGGTATCAAACTTTAATGTAAAATTCCCGCCTTTAACTTTTAAAGGATCAATAACCCTAATATTAACAGGTCCATGTCCTTTCGTATAATGAGGTTTATAGGATATGGGATAATTTTGAGAACCATAAGGGTTTGTTACAGGATCATAAGGATCTTTCGATAAAATCTCCTCAACCGTTTCATCACTGAACTCAAGAGACATACCACCATTACCCTGTCCTTCAATCCTGGTTATTTCCGGTCCGTCACCAAAACCTGAATTAACAATCTTACCATTAATAGGTATATGAGGAATAGCAGTGTACAATTGAATGTTTTTACGGCCTGACAAGTATGGTTTTTTCTGTCCGTCGAGTCCTGTCGGAATAGTTTGATCATAATCCTTAAAATTATTGTATGCATAAGCTATTGCACTGTAATAATACTGCTTGTGATTTACAAGTGCATTTTGAGTAAACGCATCCTCAGTAATAGTTATGGCATGTGAAATTCCATTATCACCTCCAATAACTTCCACAACAGGGACATTGCCCTGAATTGCAGGGTCATAATAATAGTTAACAAGTTGGGTTACTCCGTTTTTAACATCAAATTGGGCAACAAGTCTTGCTTTTGATATATCATGTCTGCTCTCGGCCAATGAAACAGAAGCATCTTTCAATTGATAAATCTGATACCCTTCAAAGCGATAATAAGGATCATATTCCAGCGGAGTTCCCAATAAAGAGTCCGGTGTTTGTGCTTTAATCAGAGGATCAAGTTCTTTATAACCTTCCTTATAGTTATTTGAAGTCTTGCTATTTGAAATATAAATAATTAACTCCTTATTAAGCTCTTCAAAAGTCAAATCGGGAGCGCTTGGTCCGTCAATTACCTTAAAGCAGTTATCAAACAGAGCCTGACATTTATCATCGGCATCGCGTAAAGCTTTAACAGAAGCCCAGGGGCCTCCGGCAATAGCACGTGCCCAGGGAATACCGACAGTAATATAGTTAACGGCACCCGGTTTCAAAGTAAATGGTCCTGCCGATTGCATAAACCTTCTGTCGGAAGGATTATTACCAACCTCCTCTTCACTCCAGTACAGTCCGTTCTGATTAAAGCCGCCATTGGGAGGTATTCCCCCTGTTCCCCAGTTACAGGGGTCGGAATCGTACGGAAACATAAAATCACAATCAGGTCCTAAAGCACCTGAGTTAACGTGGCCGTTACCACCGTACTGCATACGTGAATTATCTTTCCAAAAACCTCTAAGGTAATTATAATATTCGGGTGCAACACTAGGGCCACCCTGAACACCCCCTGAGTTGTTATGATAAACAAATCTTTTCATACCATAACGTTCATCATCTTTAATTCCATTTCCAAAGTTTACACCGTTAATAGCTTCGGCACGAACGAGGAAAGTTCCGGATTGAGGTTCATCAGGAGGACCATAATTCATTTGAATCTCAACACCGTCAAAACTGACAATGCTACAGTCTTCTTCAAAAGAAGGGCCTAAATCGCTTGTTTTCTTAAACGAAGGGTTATCAAAGCCATCGGCATCCATATATGGCCCCTGGAAGAAGTCAACACCAATAGCAGGTGGCTGATCACCATAAGCTTCCGGTTCTCCTCCTCCGTCAACGGCTTTACCGTTATAACAGTAACCCAATCCTCTTCCGACATCACAACCGACATAGTCGTCCCAGGCATATCCAAGATCAGTATCAACCCAGGGAGCAAAATAAGTTTGCGTTAACTCATAAGTGGAACGGTTGATTATCTCATAGCTATAAAATGTCATATTATTAATAGCGTCATTAGTCGAAAATGCAAATGCCTGAGCACGAATTTCCATACCAATTGCAGCTCCCTTACTTTCGGAGTGGAAGTTTCCTTTATCGTTAAAAATCCACCATAGTGTTTCATCACCTTTTAAAACCTGGTCAACAAGAATACCACCGAAATACTGTGGATAATAAAGTTCTGTTTCCATTGTAGGAGTCGGAACATAATTGGGATCGTTTGCATAAAGCAAAGGACACAGCTCATTTGTGATATCATAATAAGGATAATCACCGTCGTTGGGATCATAATCACCGTCACCATTAACATCTTTGAAAGGAGCAAGGTAATAACTCTGTCCTTTTGAGACATCACCATGAGCAGGATAATTTAATATTGATTCCGGAATTGAATATCCCGGGAAGTCCTCAGCTTTATTATCACTATTCCACCAGCTAAGGAACTGATCAATATCCGACCTTTTAATGTCAAACATTTTATCCCACTGCGAACAGGTTTCTTTGTCAATAGCAGCAGTACCGTCAATTGTCAACGGTCCTGTCCAGTAGTCCTGTCCAACCTGTCTGTACCTAAGCGCAGCAAGTTTCAATTGGTTGTTAATATCAAGACCTCCAATCCATAATGAACCGGAAAACATTGATGTAGCCGAACCATTAGCCGGAATATAATATTGAGCTCCGATTCCTGCTCCAAGGTCCCACCACATATCACCGCCGGTATTAATACGGGCTCTGACATTGTTAACCTGTAAAAACTTATAACCGGCAGGAGCGGAACAGCCTGAAGCCGTTGACTTGAGCCCCTCCGAACCCTTTAATCCTCCGAATTTATCTTTCTCGGCAAAACCGGAATTTGTTAAAACGAAAGAGAATAACGAGATAACCAGTATGCGGAAAATATTTCTCATAATTTAATATTTAAAAGTTCTCTTAACAATTGAGTTAATATTATCTAATTAAAAATTTATCATTACACCAAGACGAATCATACGCGGACTGCTGTAGTTATACGGTGAATTTACAGCAACAGAATATAAATCCCTGAATGATTGCGGATCGGTTTGATTATTTATTTGTGTTTGCCATTCAGGTGCAGAAAGATAACCGTCATCATCAGGGTTACCGGTAGCTGCATAAACACCCATAATATTATGAGTATTCATAAGATTCAGTATTTGAAGGTAAACATCAAGGTATGTACGTTTATTTCCATTTGATTTCCCAAAATAAAACTCTTTGTCAATTCTCATATCTACTCTGAATTGCCAGGGAAGTCTGGAACCGTTAATTGTTCCTTCAAGAATTCTTGTTCCTCCACTTGTTAATCCGATAATATTTTCCTGAGCAGTATATGGAACACCAGAACCTCCTGTCAATGTAAAGTTTGCTCCGAGATTTTTCAACACCTGTACTGTTTTTTCCTGATCGGTTCCTTTATGACGGGTAATGGTCGGGCCATTATAGGATTTTCCGTCAGCAAACCTGTATTCCAGTAACATTGTAAAGTTATGTCTTCTATCCCAGTTCAAAGGATTTAAAATACGCAGGTTAGGAAGTCCCGAAGCAATCAATGCAGCAGAAGTTGTTGTTGATGATCCGGTACCATCGGCAAACTGAAGTGTATAACTAAAGTTAAGCCTTGTATTACTGTTTAGTTGTCTAAGATCATAAGTTGCAGTTAAACCTTTTACGGTACTAAAGTCATGGTTTTTAAAGGAGTTGTAAGTCCTGGGATATGCACCGTTAAGTCTGTAAATCTGAATATCATCACGAATTTCTCCGTAGAAAACCGTAAGTTTCAATGAAGATTTATTTGATAATTTCTGCTGGAATCCAAGCTCATAATCAATTCTCTTTGTAGGTTTCAGACTTGGATTATTTAAACTACCACCGGCTGTATTAATAAAATAGTATCTGGAAGGATCAGCATATACATTTGATGTAGGTCTCTGAGTCAAAACATCATAATGAGCAAAGAAAAGAGCCTCATCCGAAATAGGGAATGAGAAAGAAATCCTTGGCATCACGCTCCATTGCGGGTCATAATCTTTAAAAGCACTTGCGTTAACATGTTCCTGATTCGGATCAACCAAATACGGAGAAACACCTGCTCCTGCATCCAGAACATAAGGGTCCTGAATCTCAATTCCTTCGGCATTATACCAGGTATATTCATTTCTATAACCGGTTATTGCGGACGGGTTTCTTGCATCGTCAACATATACTACATAATCATCTCCCATATTACCGGGGATAGAAACCTGATTTCCTCCAACACCAATTTGTTTTGTTTCTCCAACGGAATATGCGGAATACAACAGGAACGGATCCTTTAAAACAGACTGGTTGGCATCGAACCGGTCAACACGTAATCCCACGTTAAATACAAGGTCTTTAAAAGCAAATTTATCCTGAATATAACCTGCCATATAAATAGGCTCATAAGCGGGAATCGGTCTTGTATAATTTCCATATTCGTCTTTTTCATTAAAGAAATCATCAAAACTCGGTTTGCTCTTTAATTTATTGCCTTTATAATCGTATCCATAGTAGCTTGCCACATAACGTCCGTCGAATAATAGTTCGTCGGCACTAAACATATCAATTGAGAAAAGGTCTCCTTCCATCTGTTTTGTATGCAATACGCCGTCTTTATCGTAATACTGGATTGTTTTATTATCAAAATCCCAGGAATCAACAATAATAAAATCGGTTCCCTGAGGATCCAATCCAAGTTTACTTCTCAGATTCCAGTCGAAAGTTGTCTGGGTTGGCTGGTCATACTTTCTGTAGTACAGAACAGTATCCTGAAAAACTCCGTCATTATAAACAGGGACGGGATGATCCTTATCAAGTTCCAGAATATGTAGATTAGTATAACTTCTCATAAGTGTCCAAAGGCCGTTTCCGTTATAGGAATAACCGCTTGAACTTCTTTGTTCATACTGGAATCCCAGCTTCAATTCATTATTTCCAATATCGGCTGAAACATCAACCTTAAAAGAAACCTGTGAGCTTTTCCCAACACCATAGCTTGCCTGATTTCCACCGGGGGCTCCCCAAAGGCCGTAAACGCTTGGTGGTCCTTGTCCGTTCAAACGTCCACCCGATGATTGCAATTGTGTTGTATTTTGAAAACCTTCCGGAAACAATTCAAATATCTGGCGATTATAATTCGCAATTAACGGATTATAATTCTCCTGTTTAAAGGTTAGCAAAGTATCATAATCCCAACTGTTCAACAGCCAGACATTATTATACTGCTGACCGTCAATATCAACAGTTCCAAGCTCATAAGTAGGAGTTCTGAAGGTTTCAAAACTTCCAAGGTAGCCTATTTGAAAAATTTTATCTTTGTGGTCTGCATCCATTGTGCTCCCGCTCGTCTGCGTATAGTCTCCCTGAATACTATAATAAACATTCTTTATAACCGATTTACTTTCCGGGTCTGTCGGGAATCTTTGAATAAATCTTCCATAAACCCTCCAAGTATTTCCATAGGAAAGTGCATTTTTATCATAGTTGAACATTGATTGTCCGAAACTAAAATTACGTCCCTGATTAAAATTATACTGACCACCGATTGTCAGAGTTGTATTTTTAGAGGTTCTGACGTCAATTTTACCTGAAAGGTTTGCACCATACCTTGAAGAGTTGGGTGTATATTTAAGATGTTTCAGGTCGGAACTGCGGGTATATTCGGCATTTAAGAATGTACCGCTGGCTTGTCCGGAAGGCCTTAACGGATTTTCTTCAAGGCTTCTCAGATAATCATCCTTGGCAACTTCAACACCAAAAGCAGTAGGTCTGCCGTCTTTATTATAAAACAGGTCACCCGAAACAAAGAAACCGAGCAATGAAGTCTGTCCTTCTTTACCTTTGATTAAGGGACCCTGCACACTAAAACCAAGTCTGTTATGGCCGAAGGCATCCAGAAACTGTGATGTTTCCAGTTCGAGACCACCTCCGAAAGTACGGGACGGACCTTTTGTTGTTACATTGATAATACCGCCTCGGGCATCACCATACATAGCCGGAAGACCGCCGAGATAAACAGAGACCTCCTCAATGGCTTGTTGTGGGACACTGGCCGAACCAAGAACCCTCATACCGTCAATGTACATAATAGTACCATCGGAGCGGGCACCCCTGACGTTACTAACACCACCGTCGGCAGAATAAACACCCCCGACAGTAGCGGCAATAGCCCCGGCAGACCGGTTAGGCATCTTTTTGATCTCTTCGGCCGTGATATGGCCTCCTGACACTGTTTTGTCTTTATCAATAAGAGGAACCTTATAGTCGGTTACAACAATCTCTTCAAGATTGGTTGCCGACGATTCCATCTTAACGTCGTAAAACGTGATTTGGTCGGAGTTAATCACTACATCATTTGTAACAACTGTTTTGTAACCCATATAGGTTGCTTTCAGCGTGTACTTACCCGGAGGAATCGGTTTAATGGTATAATTACCGTCAAAATCGGAAGTTGTTCCTCCGACCTGAGTTCCACCGTTATCAAGAATGATGTTTGCAAAAGCAAGCGGCTCCTTGGTATCCTTATCAATAACCTTTCCTTTCAATGCACCTGACCCCGACTGGGCGAACAACGAAAGACCTGCCACTAAAAAAATCCCGAATGTTAAAAGTAGATGTCTTAACATACCATATAGTTTTATGTTTGATTATACTTTATTTAAAAAGGTGGTAAAGTTAAAAATAAAAAAATATATTATCCAAAACTTTTTCCCATTTATCTTATTTATTTTTAAATTTAAACTCATACTAAATATACGGAGCATGTAAAATCTCACTATAAATAACTGCTCTTTTCAAGTCAAAATCAATTAGTTGAGAGTTATTTTCTTCCTCTATTATAACCTCATTATACTTATTTTTATTACTATTATTTTTATCAACTATTTTTGTGTCCTCCCCGGCAATATTTGACAATTCATACTGCAAAAAGGGGGTTTGTTCATCAAAATTATCATCAGAGTTTGTTTCAAACTCATCATTATTTACATTTTCATCATAAGTTTCATAAACCGTTTCCGAAACTTCTGCTTCCGGTTGAACCAATTCACTAAACTGTTCTCCCAATAATAATTGTTCAAGCATTGAGGGTCGCCTTTTCTCGGTTACATCTCCCGCCTTTGAACTTTTACCCTTCTGTTTTTTGTTATACAGAGTAAAACCCAGCCATATCAATCCAATCAATAATGGTAAGTAATCTTTCATATATCTTAATTACAATTTAACCAGTTGTAATGAGGCTGTAAATATAATATAAAATTCTTCATCTGAAAGAGAAAATAAGTTAACGGTATAATAAAATCAGTTTTCGGTAAATAATTATCTGATTTTAGGCTAATTCTAATGAATTTAGAATGATTATAAATTACTGAGGATTTCAAGAACCTTTTCTCTTTTACGTCTCGAAACCGGGACTTCACTACCGTCAGCCATCAAAACAAATCCTCTTTCGGAGCGGGTAAAGTTTTTTACGTATTTCAGATTTATTAAATGAGACTTATGAATTCTCAGAAAATTATAGTCAGAAAGAATCTCTTCATTTTCCTTTAATGTTCTTGAAACAAGAATTCTTTTCCCGTCAATAAAGTGAAAGAACGTATAATAGTTTGATGATTCACAACGAACTATATTATTTATTTTAGCAACAAAAATTCTATTTGAAGTTGATAAAACTATATTCGGGTCGTTATCCGGTTTGTTGTAGTTATCAAGCAAAACATCAATATTCGGCTTAATATTATTCTGCTTTCCCCTTTCTTCAGCTTTTTTCACAGCTGTGATAAGGTCATCCGGGAAAATAGGTTTCAGAAGGTAGTCAAGAGCACTGAATTTTATTGCTTTTATTGCAAACTGATCATACGCAGTGGTAAATATCACATCAAAGTTATAATCTTTCAGTTGCTCAAGAAGTTTAAAGCCGCTTCCGTCCGGCATTTGGATATCAAGAAACACGATATCGGGCTTATTCCGAATTATTGCATCAATACCCGACTTTACTCCGTCAGCCTCGGCAACCACTTCAACATTTTTGCAATAAAGCTTAAGCAATCCGGATAGAGTTTCCCTTGATCTTTGTTCGTCTTCAACAATAACTGCTCTGAGCATAATAATTATTTTTTAAAACTTATTAACAATTGTATATATAATATAATGGTATAATTCCCATTTAAAAAGCTTCTCATTCTTCCATAAAATGAATAATAATTCTAACTTCCGTACCTGCCGGTTCATTTTTGTTGTTTGTCAAATCGAATATTCTAACCGAAAAATCATCCTTACTTTGTCTGTTAAGAATTTCAAGCCTGGCTTTTGTAATCAACATACCCCTTGAATTGTGCTTAATACCCGAATTTTTTGCTATTTCAGCAGCCATCTCTCTTCCAATACCGTTATCCTTTACTATGCACAACAAGGATTTATCCGAGTTCTTCTTTACTTCTATACTCAAGGTTCCAGTGCCTGGTAAATTGATTAATCCATGTATAATTGCATTTTCAACATAAGGTTGAATTATCATAGGTGGTATTTCAATAAATTCCTCATCAAGTTCAGAATCAACCTTTATAGTATAATCAAATTTATTACTGAAACGCAATTGCTCAAGTTCGATATAGTAGCGAATGGCAGCAAGTTCATCTTTCAGGGAAACATATTTACTTGTTGTGTTTGAAAGAATAACACGCATTAGTTGAGAGAATTTACCAAGATAGAAAACGGCATTTTCAATATCATTTTCAAGAATATAACTTTGAATTGAATTGAGTGAATTAAAAATAAAATGAGGGTTTATCTGAAGCCTGAGTGCTTTTTGTTCGAGATCAAATTTTTGTTTTTCAATGTTAAGCAGTCTGACTTCCATTTCGTGACGCCTTTTCAATCTTCTGGTTCTCCAATAAATTATTTTCCATATTGAATATGCCAGTAATAAAATGACAAAAAGTCTAAAATACCAGGTAGCCCACCAGGGGGGTTTTATCAGCAAGGTAAGTTTAATCCCTTTTTTATTCCAAACACCATCATTGTTTGACCCGGTAGCATAAAAAGTATATTTTCCGGGATGAACTTTTTTGTACTCTGCCCACCTGTTTTCCGCATCAGCCAAAATCCAGTCCTCGTCAATATTTTCAAGTTTGTACTTATATTTGTTCTTTGTTGGATTTGTAAAATCGAGTGCGGCTATTTCAAAAGAAAAATAATTATCGTCATAGTTTAAGCGAATTGTGTCACCGTCATAAAAGTCATCTGCAACAATTTCATTAAATTTTCTGAACATTGAAACAACAACAACGGGTTCAACAGGATTTATCTTAATTTTTCCGGGATCAAAGACATTATAACCGTTCATTCCACCGAAGTAAATAAGACCGTTTTTACTTTTTAATGCTGCTCCGAGATTAAACTCATTACTTTGCAATCCGTCTTTTACATCATAATTAACAAAACTGTTTTTTATCGGGTTAAATTTTGAAATTCCGTAATTAGTACTTATCCAAAGGTTATTATTATCATCTTCCAGGATTGCATAAACAATGTTATTCGGCAACCCGTTCTTTACCTTAAAAGTCTCAAATATTCCGGTTTTAGGGTTTAATCTGTTCAGACCTCCACCGGATGTACCAATCCAAATCATACCGGTATGATCTTCAAAAACACAAAAAACATTGTTGTTACTTAAACTGTTTTTGTTTTCAGGTTGATTAAAATATCTGATAAAAGTGTTGTTTTTTCTATCAAACCTGTTCAATCCGTCATCGGTTCCAATCCAAATATTATTATTTCCGTCTTTATAAAGAGCAATGATAATATTGTTACTTATGGTACTGGCATTATGCTTATCAAATTTATAAAGTGATTTGTGATTTGTATTGAGATTTATGGAATATAGCCCTTTACCGCTTCCTATCCATATTGTACTATCGGAATTATCCCAAAGCAACGCATTTATAATTCTTGCACCTATACTTTTTTGATACGGATCATAGTTGAAGGCTTTAAGTTTTTTTGTTTTTAGGAAATATCTGTATAAACCTTGCCCGTAAGTGCCGATCCAAATACAATTTAATTCGGGTGTATATAAAATTTTTCTCACATCAAAATCCGGCCGGCCATCAAAATCCGCAAGATGTTTATCAATAATGAAATATTTTCCGGTTTTAGGATTAAAGACATTAATATTTTCAGAAGTGCCAATCCATATCAGGCTGTCAGGAGTTTCGGCAAAGGACCAAACAATGTTATTACTAATGGAAGAATTATCATTAGTCTTACGATAACAATGTTTAAAATTATTTGTATATTTTCCAACCATATTAACCCCTTTAAAAGTACCGACCCAGATATTTCCCGTTTTATCTTCCGCAATCGAATATACTTTATTATTACTTAAACTTCCGGGTTCATTAAGCTTATTTTTAAAACTCCTAAAAGAATCGCTTTTCTTGTCTAAGAGATTCAATCCACCTGCTGCTGTTCCTATCCAAATATTTCCTTTCGAATCCTCGTAAATCACTCTTATCCAATTATCACTCAAACTTTTCGGGTTATTAGGATCATTGAAGTATTGTTTGACAATGCGCATTGACGAATCCAAAAGATTTAGTCCGTTACGTGTTCCCACCCAATAATAGCCATCCTTGTCTTGCAATACACATCGAACATTATTGTGGCTGATTGTAGTCGGATCACCGTCAATATGGTAATATCTTGTTGAGATTTCGGTTTTAGGATTAAATTTAACCAATCCGAAAGATGTGGAAATCCAGATGATACCATTCCTGTCTTCATAAAGGTCTAATATATAATTACTCCTGGGGCTTAAAAAGTCTTGTGATTTGGAAAAATAGGAATGGAACTTTCCGGTTTTCTTATCAAATCTGCTTAATCCGTTTGCAGTACCGATCCAGATCATACCGTCCTTTGATTGTATTATCGCATTTACCCTGTTATCAACAAGGCTGTTAATACTATCGGAATTATGAAAAAAGCGTGTGAAAGTTCCGGTTTTTCTGTCAAAACGGTTAAATCCCCTGTCTGTACCAATCCAAATTATTCCCTCGTCATCTTCGAGGAGCGAAAAGATAGTATGACTGCTTAAACCGTCTTCGATATTATAGGAAACAAAATTATATCCGTCATACCTGTTAAGGCCGTCCCAGGTACCGAACCACATATACCCTTGCTTATCCTGCAAAATAGAATAAACCCAGTTTTGTGACAATCCCTTTTCAAGTTTAATATTTTCAGATGCAAGGCGTTTGAACTTAATACCTCCCGGCTCCTGCGAAAACAGGTCAAATCCGGTAAAACCCCTGATAAGCAGAAACAATATTATTAATTTTAAAACATTTTTTTTCATAATTAACGGGCTACTTGCATTTCGAGCCTTTTTTCTTCTGTTTTTTATTATATTTTTTTGCGCGCTTTTTATGCTTTTTCATCCGCTTTTGAACATCCTTTGTCTGTAAATCGTAATGAGCTTTTATTTTTGCCTTTTGAGCTTTTTCCGCTTCCTTAGCATTTTTCTTTTGAGCTTTATATGCCTGTCTTTGCTTTTTTGTTTCCTCCGAACCTTTGCACCCTGCAAATACAATGGCGATAAAGAGAAAAAAGAATATTGTATATTTTTTCAAAATGCTCACGAAAACCCTGATTATCTTTATATAAACGAATAATAATAACAGTAAATCATCGTTTTAATGGTCGAAAATTACAAATAATTATTGTAATTTTGACAAATAATTTGTTTTAAAGGTGAAAAAATATCGGATAATATCAATAGTCATACTTTTATTTGCTGCTTTTTTATTAATGCCCTCTTGCGGCAAAGATGAGAAACAGCAGGGGATAATACCCAATGTTTATGTCAATTTCGAGCTTTATCCCAACTCCATAAATCCCATTCCGGTTAGTACGTGGATTTATGTAAACGATCAAGGATACAGGGGAATAATTGTTTACCGGTATGACCAAAACACATTTCTTGCCTACGAACGATGCTGTCCTTACGACCCTGAGAAATCCTGTGCCAGGGTAGAGGCTGACGAATCAAGTATTACGGCAGTTGATTCCTGTTGTATGTCAAGGTTTCTGTTAACAGACGGCAGCCCTTTCGACGGACCTGCAACCCTTCCGCTCAAACAATATCAGACATATTATGACGGTAATGTTCTAAGAGTTTACAACCAGCCGTAAAATAATTAAAAAGCCTCAAGGAAAGTAAAGAAGAAGAGCATTCTGTCTTTGGAGAATCCCACATCAAAACGCAGGTTAGTACGGCTGTTGCTGTCAACCATAAGTCGTAATCCGCCGCCTGCCGCCCAGTGGATACCGTTGAAAGTATATTTTCCGTAATCGGGAGCAACTTCCCCAAGTCCTCCGAAAACGACACCGCCCAATATCCAAACAAGCGGAAATCTTAGTTCCAGTTGACCATCAATGATAGTATGATCACGGTATCTCCCGAGATAGATGCCGCGCATCCTGTTATCGCCACCCATAAGAGCCAAAGACTGAACAGGAACATCGCCCATACGGCTTTCGGTATAAAGTTGACCCGCAATGGTAAGGAATTTAACCGGAGTGTAATACTTCCGGAAGTCAATAAGGAACATATTGTAGTCAAACTTGCTGCCAATCCAATTACCGTAATTCATATATTTCACAAAAAGATACAATCCCCGTCTGGCATTAAACCTGTTGTCGCGCGTTTCCAATGCAAAGTTGAGACCAATACCGGATTGGGTTCCTTCATTGGGCTCAAGGTCAATCTTCCCTTCATAATAAGTCGTATCATTGTATGTCAGGTTAAAATAATTGTTGTAATTATAATATATTCCGATGTACAACTTTGACGTAATATTGTACTCAAAACCCTGTGTAATATCAAGATTTGTCGAATTAACAAGACGTTCGTTTATTATTTCCGTCGTGTCGCCAAGACCGTAGTAGAAATCCGGAAAATCAAGGTAATAAATTTGAGAATGGCTTCTGTATTTGTTATGACCGAACATAAGGTCAATCTCGGTTCCTATCTTATATTGATGATTCAGGGTAAAATAGGCAAGGGAAGTAATTTGTGACGGCTGGATTGTTGTATCGTTTTTACCATGTGAACCTATTCTGAAACCGTTGTATTTCGTAAGTCCGAACATCCAGCTTGTTTCGGTTGAGTATGAGATGATAGGCAACGGAGAGTATTTCACAACCTTCTCCATAGTTTTATTAATCTTATCCAGTTTGCTCTTGAATCCGGTAGTGTCGCTTTTTACAACTGTTGCACTATCAGTTTGTTGCGCCTGTAATAAAACATGAACTTGAAAAATGATGATAATCAAAATCCATTTTATTAGTGCTAAGTGGGTTTTAATCATATTGTGATATAACATTTTATAAATTTATTCAATAGTATAAAAATTTATGATTAACCGTAAAAATTTCGGGTTTTTAAAAACCGGTCGGGTGTTGCAACCGGAATTATTGCATTTTTATAGTCTTTTATATTTCTTGTAAGAAGCAATTCCATTTTATTTTCAAGTGCCGTATAATGCTGGACAGCATCTTCAAAATCCTTAAATTTGGAATACAGTGCCTGTTTTATTATTTTTTGACCGGTACCAAGAAGTACTATTCTTTTTTCAAGAAAAATAAGTTTTTCTTTAGCCTTTACATTGGGAATTATTTTTGATAAAATGTAATAACTGTTTGTAAAAGAAGTAATTGATGTAAATAGTGCTAATTCTCCGGTTCGAGCCAATTGAAAAACCATTCTTACATCAGTTAAAAAAGGTTCTCTGTTAAGAAAAAGATCAAGAATAACATCAGTATCTAAAAATACTTTAATCATGTATATATTTATTAAAAAGACGGTCTGTCAGCAAATCATCAATGGTAACGGAATCCGGAATAGAAACCGTTCCGCTTACTTTTTGAAGTTCTTTATCCGTAACCTCCATTTTTGTTTCTTTATAGTTGTTTGTCAACTCCCTGAAATATGCTTCAACTAATTTTGAAAGGCTTGTTTTATTTCTCAAGGCATATTGCTTTGCCTTGTTAATTACTTCGTTATCAAGCCTTATTGTTAGTTTTGTATTCATTATACGTATATATTTATAAACATTTGCAAATGTACGTATTTTTTCAAAATATCAAAAATTTTTTATTGGAAAATAACAAGCTCTCCCGAATATTTCATAAAGGTTTCCGTTCCCGATTTTACTGTTGCTTTTATTTTATAGCTACCGTGTTGCTGTTCTTCATAATAAATTTCAAAAACAACCTCATTGGTAACAACGGGATTTATCACATTTAAAAATTTTACGGATTTGGCTTTTTTCATAAAAAGCTTATGTTGTAAACTCTTTTCGAGCAAATCCTTGATTATTCGAATCTGCACCACACCCGGGACAACCGGATTACCGGGAAAATGCCCTTCAAAAACAGGATGCTCCCTATTGAATGATATAGTTGCAACAATCAGGTTATCAGATAATTTCAACGACTCAATTTTATATATTGATTTTAATTCCATCCGTTATAATCTATCTGTTTAAAACTAATTTCAAATTTTATCATTTTATGTTTAAAAACAATTTCCTGCGGACCTTTGTTTCCGTAGTTATCCAAAATTACTGTCGTTCGTCCGAAAGTACATCCGCGTTGCCGGATTTTTACAGGCCCTGTTACTTCTTTCAAAAAGTAGTAGTCTTTCAAACCGTTTTCTTTAATTCTCAGTACATAATTTTCATCCTTTGCAAAATATTTAACCGCTGTTGATGCCTCGCCGGGGAAAAGAAGCCGGAAGTCGGAGCTAAGTTTTTTCACAACCGACTTTTTATTCATAAAATCGCTTGTGTAGTTTACCTTTGAACTTCCGTCATTCAAAAACTCAACCTCAAACAAACGCATTCCCGCTTCCGACAACAATGCCAGCTTATATGAGCCGCTTGCCGCAATATATTTAATGATCCCAAGAGATGTAAAAACATTTTTCCCGAAGGTTATCTTCACATTATACAATGATTTATCGAAATCGGGAGGAAAAACCGGTTTTAAAATACGGTGTACGGTAGCCTCTTTTTTATATCCTTGCCGGCGCAAACTACCACACGATTGAGTTATCAGCAAAAGACTACTCAGTATTAAAACGCTCGTCAGGAATCTCTTCATTTATCTTTTTGTTAATGAATTTTATAAGGGTATAATCGTCCGACAATTCAATTACTTTAAAATTCGTAACCGTATAATCTTTTTTACCGATAAAAAGTTCAATGGTATTGATATACTTCTTAAGCTCTTCCTGCTCCGGATGTAACCGTATGAAAAAAGAGTTGTCATCCTCATAAAACTCGGTTGAAAGATCGGGCATATTCAATATCTTTCCCTGTATTGAATTGATTATCAAATCATTTATCTCATTGAACATTTTACTTGATTCCAAATCAACCTTTATTTCGCTGTCGTCGCTTTTGATATGGAGTTTACCGTTGTTAATAATCAAAAGGTAGCTGTACGGGCTTATATATTCAAGGCGCAACATATCAGGCTTTTTGTAAAGAAGTATTCCTTTTGAAATAATTTTTTCGTCGAGAAAAGAAAGATTTTTCTCCTGAACAAACTCCGTATTAATGGAATTGGTTTTGGAAGCAACTTCATTTATCTTTTGCCTGATATAAGCCGTGTCGGCAACCTTTTTAAACCCGGGAGGTTGTGCCGCAGCAACAAATGAGGCAAGAAGAAAAACCATAAGAGGAAATAAACCTTTTTGCATAATTTAAACTCATAAATTTTAGCAAAAGTAGGTAAATAAACAATCTGTATGTTCTACTTACTCCAAATTCTATCCGTTGTATTTCCGTGGCAACTATAACATTCTCCGGTTGTAATTGCAAAACTCATGAATTGAGAATCTCCGTTTTTACCGGTTACACTTGGAAAAAGACCGTCACCGAAATCCGGATTTTCCGTTGTATAAAAGTTACCCAATACATCAACCTCTATGCTTTTTTTTAATGTTCCCTCCCCGTTGGCTTTTGTATAAAGCTTAATTGTAGCATTGGAATAGGGATTGACTTTTGAAGTATCATATACACTTCCTGCAATAGTAAACCACCCTTCGCCTTCACCACCGGAAGTATGACAACTCATACAATTTTGCCCGTTATTATGACTCTCATTTGTGTTATAATGACTTATTTTTGTTTCATTTTCGCTTTCCTTCTTTTCGCAAGAGCTAAAAATTACGGAAATACCAAGAAAAAAACTTATAACGACTATTATTCTTTTATTCATACATTTGTTTACAACAAAAAATTAATTTTGTTCAATTTGGAATTTGCCGTAAAACCAATGCCAAACAGGAATATTAAACTATCAGCCCCTCCAAACCGACAATCTCCATTCCCTTATTTTTTATAATCTCAATTGACTTTTCAAGTAATTCTACCGTTTGGGGAACCGTATCATGAAATAAAAGAATATCGCCGTCGGCTACTTTGGTTTCTATTTTTTTCAATATCCGCTCTTTATCTTTTACCGTATCAAAAGTCCTTAAACTCCAGCCTATTACAGTATGTCCGGTTTTTTTTAAAGCTCCGGCAAGAAACGGATTTGTTACACCGAAAGGAGGACGGAAAAAAACTACATTTTTACCGGTTATTTCTTTGATGAGCCTATCCGTTTTTTCAATTTCCCCAGCCATTCTGCCGGGCAGATAAAAATCGAAAAAAACAGAATGAGACCAGGAATGATTTCCTATAGTATGACCTTTATCGCTTATCATTTTCAGGATATCCCTGTTTTGTTCAATCTTTTCGCCAATACAAAAAAAGGTAGCCTTAATATTATGTTTTTCAAGTATCTCCAAAATTTGGGGAGTTATATTTCTGTCGGGACCGTCATCAAAAGTAAGAGTGACCGTTGCCTTTTCCCTGCTTCCGTTGTTTACGGCTTTTATAAAAAAATTCATTTGAATGCGTGCGGAGGCTGTGGCAAGCAACGAAACGAAGAAAAGTGTTATGATGGAAATAATAACAATACCTGCCGTTGACGACAGTGCACCGGAGATAATAAAGATGAGGAGCACGGTGAGGTATGCTATCAATGTATTGTTATGATTTAACATTTCGACAAAACGGTAAAAGAGTGATTCCTGTTAAAACGCTGTTGATATATCAAAACATTTCCGATTTCTTTTCGAGAAACGCTTTTCAATGCAATTGTGCCGGGTATCTCCCTGGTTTTCAAAATACGGGCTGCAAGAAGCATCGCAAAAGACGATGAAGTTTCATATTCTCCGCAAAGATGTTTGTACCAAGCTAATGAAGCATTTTTAAACATTTCCATAACAGGTTTATAAACAAAATCTTCTTCAACATTACCGTTGGTTCCAAGCAGGACAACATCAACGTCGTCCGGTGTTAACTTCACGGAATTGAGAAAAGCGGTTACCGTCTCATTAAAATCCAAGGAGAGTTTAAAGATTGTTTCGGTATTTTTTACTTCGGCATAGGTATTTGCGGATTTTTCGGAAGCAAGATCAAAAAACAACGCACCCTCACCTGCAATGGCTCCTTTTGAGGAGCTGTTTTCCAACAGTTTATCATTAGTCACACCCTCTTTCCAAAACTCCACATTTTTCTTCAATTCGTAATTTGTTTCGGTTATCTCCTCAATTCCGCCCAGCAGTATATTTTTATATTCTCCCGTGTTTATTTTCAGAAAGGTATCGAGCAGAGCCTGTTCAAATGCCGAATTTTTATGGACATAGGTCATATTATAGTTGTGACATCCCGTTTCGATGGCAACCCTTGCGGCAACGGCATTATGAGTTGATTGTATGAATGGTGTGGGATTCAATAAATTTTCATTATCATCCGTCAGATTGTCAAGGAACTTATCGGTATCCTCCACAGCCCCGAGACCTGTTGCGGTAATTATGGCATCGGGCTTTTCAATCCCGGCATCTTTCATACACATCAGAGCCGAGGTAAGCCCCATTTTTATAAACTTGCTCATTCGGCGCAAAGGAACGGGTTTGATGAATTGTCTGTACTCAGGTTCGACAACTGTCATTCGTCCCGGTACAAAAATTTTCATCTCTTTCAAAAAATCCTCCGAAGGATAAACCCCTTGCGGTGTAATAGCTCCTATTCCATTGATATACACACTCATACGGCAGAGAATATTATTGATGAATCGTTACCGCCGAATCCGAAAGAATTGGACAGTACATTTTTCAGTTTTACATTTTGTAAGAGTTTGGTTACGGGAGTTACCGGAATTTCGTCCATGGGCTCCATAAAGTTAAGATTTGGAAAGATAGTGTCATTGAGCATAGCAAGAATGGAAAAAACCGACTCAGTAGCTCCTGCGGCACCGAGGGTATGCCCCGTAAAAGGTTTTGTGGAGCTAAAAGCCGGAATACTTTCGCCGAAAACCCTTTTTATGGCAATGGCTTCGGTCATATCGTTGTTGTGTGTTCCCGTACCGTGTGCATTGATATAATCAATTTCTCCGGGCCCAAGGTTGCTTTTTTCAAGGGCTTTTTTCATTGAAAGATACGGGCCTTCACCGTTTTCGGAGGAAGCCGTCTGGTGAAAAGCATCGTTGGCATTGGCATAGCCTTTAAGTTCACAAAGTATTTTGTCTTCCCTGCCTTTTACAGCCTCCGCAGATTCCAGCACAAGATAAGCCGCACCTTCACCGAGGTTGAGACCGTTGCGGTTTCGGTCGAAGGGTTTGTTATGCTCTTTGTCAAGTATCATCAGAGAGTTAAAACCATTGACAGTGAACTTCGACAGGGCATCCGTTCCACCGGCAACAAACCTGCTCAGCAAACCGTTTTTTATCATTTCCGCACCAGTCATAATAGAGTTTACTGAAGATGAGCAGGCTGTACTTATTGTGGAAACAAATCCCGAAATACCAAGCATACCGGCTATTTTTTCAGTGCTGTCGCCGCAGACGTGCGAAATTATAAAATTGCGGTTTTCGGGGGTGATGTTTCTGTAAAGCAACTCCGTTCTGTCCATACCACCGACCGTTGTAGCGGATACGATTCCTGCGCTTTGCAATTCATTATGCGTTAATCCGGCATTGTCAACGGCTTCTTTTGCAGCTATCATTCCAAGAAGTGCCGTGCGTGAAAAATCTTCTCCTATTTTAATGTTCAGGAGTCCGGCAAGTTGTGAGTTATCAAGTTTTATTTCGCCGCAAGGCAATGTATTCCT
>Ga0256841_1001596_pt1 | contig 19154 bp, 19 predicted proteins | sample 356308metaG_FD_185971 | JGI IMG/M metagenome (GOLD analysis project Ga0256841, IMG submission 185971) | Hydrothermal vent microbial communities from Mid Atlantic Ridge, Atlantic Ocean - 356-308 | ecosystem: Environmental > Aquatic > Marine > Hydrothermal vents | place: Atlantic Ocean: Mid... | reverse complement strand
ATCCTTTTTTAAAATTTATTCCAAACAAAAAAGTTATTAAGAAAAAAGCAAGAAATTCTTCGTACCCCAAACCGGTGATAAAAATCATTATGGCGGTAATTAAAGGATTTGCAAAAGATTGTATAAAATGTATTATTTCAGTTTGAAACAAAATTAGCCTTAAAAAAAATTAATTTGAATATAGTAAAAAAAACGGAATAAAAATGTTGAATTTTCTTTTAGTCAACTTAAATTAATGAACGTACGTTAATGAAATTTATCACAACTATCAGGTTTAATTATAATGATATAGTATTGTATTTAAAAGACCTTATATTATTAAAAATTTTTCATTGTTATAAAAACATTTGACTTTTAGTTCAAAAAGAATTATTTATAAAAGATAAACCTTAGCTAATGTTTTGACTAATTAGTTCAAAATAGAACAATGGAAATTTTACTAAACTTGTTAAAAGAAATGGCCGTTTTTTTGGTTATTGCTTACATTTTTAGTAAGACGCCGGTTTTTAAACTTCTTCTTACCAAAGATTTTCTTTTTACCGATTATTTAATGCTGTATGTGTTTTTTGCTTCAATGGCAATAATTGGTACTTATTTCGGAATTCCCGTCCATGATGCAATTGCAAATAATAGAGTTATCGGCGCTGCCATCGCGGGTTTAATAGGTGGACCCGTTCTGGGATTTTCAGTCGGTTTAACTGCCGGAATTCATCGTTATTTCCTGGGCGGTTTTACTGCTTTAGCCTGCGGACTATCCACTACTTTGGAAGGATTGTTAGCCGGTGCAGTGCATGCATATTTTGTGAAGAAAGGAAAATACGAAAGGGTATTCGATCCTGATATTGCATTTTTTACCACTTTTGTTGCCGAAGTTATGCAAATGGTAATAATTCTGATTATTGCCAAACCGAACCGGGATGCGGTTGAATTGGTAAGAGTGATAGCTCTTCCGATGATTGCTTCAAACTCTTTGGGTACGGCGTTAATTATGAGTTTGTTCAGAGATCAACGATATCATTACGATAGAATCGGTTCGTCTTACTCACAACAAGCATTAAGAGTAGCGCGCAGAATTATAGGCGAATTAAATAAGGGGCTGAATAGCGAATCGGCGAAAAAAATTGCTAAAATTATTTTGGAGGAGACGAATGTTTCGGCTGTGGGAATAACTGACAGAGAAAACGTTCTTGCTTTTGAAGGCGTTGGAAACGATCATCATAAAGCCGGAGTGGAAATCGCTTCTTATACTACCAGAAAAGCAATAGAAAATAATGAAATCGTTTTTATCGATGGCATTACAAAACGTTATCATTGTCCAATTTCTCCCGAATGTAAACTTCAATCGGTTTTAATTGCGCCGATTAGAATTAAGGACGAGGTAATTGGAACAATTAAATTGTATGAACAAAAAAATAAATTCTTCTTTAAGATAAATGAAGCTTTAGGAGAAGGAATTGCTGATTTGGTTGCAAATCAACTATTAGCCGTAAGATACGAATATCAAAAAAATCTTTTAACTAAAGCCGAACTGAATCTTATTCAAGCTCAAATAAATCCGCATTTCTTGTTTAATGCTATAAACACTATAATTGCCGTAAGCAGAAAAAATGCCGATAAAGCACGGGATCTGCTTATGCATCTTTCTAATTATTTTAGAAAAAACTTAAAAAGAAATGAGGACCTATCAACATTAAAAGAGGAATTGGAGCATGTAAATTCCTATTTGGAAATAGAAAAAGTTAGATTTCAGGATCATTTATCCATAATATCGGAAATTGACGAATCTTTGTTGAATATAAAAATTCCAACTTTTACATTGCAACCTTTGGTGGAAAACGCAATTAAACATGGAATTTCGAAGCTAATAGACGAAGGTAAGATAGAAATTCGCATTTTTAGAAATAACGGGCATATACAAATTGATATTGAAGATAATGGCGGTGCTTTTACCGAAGAAAGCACAAAATCCGGTTTGGGTATTCAAATAGTTGATAAAAGAATAAAAAATTTAGTAGGAAATGAATATGGAGTGAAAATTAAATCTTTGCCGGAATCCAAAACAGTTGCCAGTGTAATTTTACCAAGCGGAGGTATTAATTGAAGATAAGAACAATAATTATTGAAGACGAGTTTAACGCTCGCGAGGAAATGGAATTTTTACTGAACGAAACAAACGAAGTGGAGGTGTTGCAAAAATGTGCAAATGCTCTGGAAGGTATTAAAGCAATTAACGCTTTACATCCGGATGTAATTTTTTTGGATATACAATTGCCTGTAATTAACGGTTTTGAAATGCTTTCCATGGTGGAAAAATCTGTTATGCCAAGGGTTGTTTTTGTTACGGCTTATGATGAATATGCTATAAAAGCATTTGAAGCCGATGCAATAGATTATTTGTTGAAGCCTGTTGAAAAAGACAGATTGCAAAAAACCATTCTTAAAATAAAAAATGAAATTGACAACAATAAAACTCAAAATTTGGAAATTCCTTTACTCAGAAGAATTCCGAGCGTCGGAAATCATAAAATTAAATTAATTGATGTAGATATGATCGATTTTGTACATTCTAACGAAACCGGTATATTTTTTCTTTGCGGAGATAAAAAATGCTTTACGGATTTAACCCTTAAAGCGCTTGAAGAAAGAACAACCCTTTTTAGATGCCACAAACAATATCTTATAAATCTTGATAAAATTGATGAAATAATTTTTGAAGACAATTCGGTAGGTAAAATAAAAACAAAATCTAATCATATAATACCTGTTAGCCGTCATTACTTAAAAGAATTAAAAGAGAAGCTCGGTTTTTAATGCAACTTAGGTATTAAAAAAAACCACTCAAATCAAAATATTGCATCTTAGCTAAATACCAATTTAAAACTCACTGTAAAATTTATAGTTTTGCGGCATCAAGGAAACTGCCATATACAAATTTTATATGATCTTTGATTTACTTTTTGGGGGAAAAACGGAATTCACTTATTTGTGATATATATAATCCCTTAACAAAAAAAAGGAGTAAATCATGAAAAAATTATTAACTTTCTTTTTTGTGCTTGCATTTGCGTCTGTTAATTTTGCGCAAATATCTTTTTCGGGAGATATGCAAGTCCGCCCAAGATTCGATATTAAAAACTGGAATGACTACGGGCACAATGGTGTTGGTAAAACCGAAGACATGTATTATATGTTAAGAGCCCGCGTTAACATAAATGCGAAAATTGGTGGCGGTTGGTATGCAAAAACACAATTGGCACATTATAATTACGCAAATTATGCTTTCACAAACGGATTAGCTTCTTACGCTCCGCTATTGGCGGATGATGATCTTATGGCAAGACCAACCGTAAACTTTACTGAAATGTATCTCGGCTATCAATCAAAAGCGTGGGGTTTTCAAGCCGGTGTTGTTACGGAAAGCGGAATAAAAAATCCTATGTTAGACCTTCATTTTCATCCTTATAAAATAATTGATATTCCATGGACTATAAATCATGATGCTTCTTTTTACGGTGGAAAACTTAATATTGCAGCAGGTCCGGGTAAAATAAACTTTATGGCTGCTTTAAGGGTTAATAATATTTTAAAAGAAGATGTTCAAGGAAATACTATTGGGAAAGATCAACACGATATTTATGCATTCGGCTTGAATTATTCGTTTAAAGTTGCGGATTTTTGGTTTCAACCCGGTGTAATTTTGGATTGGGCCAGTGATTCTGTTCAAGCACCTATTTCTTACGGTTTGAATTTTGCAACACCAAAATTCTCCGGATGGCAATTTGGAGCTACAGCCGCATTCACTAACAACAGTGTAGATGGAACAGCTAAATACGACGGAAGTCTTATCAGATTAAAAGTAACCGGCAAATTAGGACCTGGAGCTTTAATTGCCTGGTATGATTTTGATAAGAGAACAGATACTTTTACAAGCGGCGATATTGATCATAATTACACTTACTTATGGTTAGCATATAAAATCACTATTGCTAAATATGCAAACGGAGCAGCTATTATTATGCCGCGTTGGAGACATATGACCGAGAAAGTTGACAATGCTAAAGATTATTCGCGTGACAAAATTGAATGTTTGTTTATAGCAACATTCAAATAAAATTTTTCCGGGAGGCGGATTATATTCTCCTCCCATTTCCCATTAAATAAATAAATCTAAACATAAATTACAGAGGTTTGTTATGGGTGCATTGCTTATTATGGTTATTGCCTTTGTAGGTTACTTAGTGATGTACAAAGTCTACGGCAAATACATCGGGAATAAGATCTTTAAGCTAAATAATCAAAATAAAGTTCCCGCTGTAGAGTTTGAGGATGGTGTGGATTTTGTACCTACAAAGAAAGAAGTGATCTTCGGACATCACTTTACTTCCATTGCCGGAACAGGTCCAATTGTAGGTCCGGCTATCGCGGTTATTTGGGGTTGGGTGCCTGCAATGCTTTGGATTTTTCTTGGTTCAATAATTATGGGCGCTGTTCATGATTTCGGGTCCCTTGTTATTTCAATGAGAAATCAAGGGAAATCGATTTCTGAATTTACCGCCAAGTATATCAACAGCAGAACTAAAGTATTCTTCTTCTTTATAGTATTCCTTGAATTGTGGATAATCGTATCCATATTCGGTCTTGTAATGGCTATCATTTTCAATATGTATCCCGGAGCAGTGCTTCCTGTATGGTTGGAAATTCCGATTGCAATGCTTTTAGGATACATGATTTATCAAAAAGGCGCCAGTCTTACAAAATGGTCCATATATGCAATTATTGCAATGTATGTTACTGTTATAATCGGCGCATTTTTACCATTAAAAATGCCAACTATTTTAGGACTTTCTCCAATAGCTACCTGGTCAATTATTTTGCTGGCGTATGCATTTTTTGCTTCTGTACTTCCTGTTACAAAATTGCTACAGCCGCGTGACTACATGAATTCCCACGAATTGATAATAGCAATGGCTTTATTAGTGTTGGGTGTTCTCTTTGCATCGTTCGGTGGGAATTTGGAAATTGTAGCGCCGGCTGTAAATTCTACTCCGGCAGGCGCTCCTCCTCTTTGGCCGTTTCTATTTATTACTATAGCTTGCGGAGCAATTTCCGGTTGGCATTCTTTGGTTTCGTCCGGCACTTCTTCTAAACAAGTAAGGTCCGAATCCGATTCGGTATTTGTCGGTTACGGTTCTATGTTGATGGAAGGTGCCCTTGCTACATTAGTTATTATAGCTGTTGCAGCCGGTATTGGTATGGGCTTTACCGAAGGCGGACAAACATTTACCGGCATTCCTGCTTGGACGCACCATTATGCATCTTGGGCTGCTGCTAAAGGTTTGGGATCTAAAGTAGCCGCTTTTGTTGTTGGTTCCGCTAATATGCTTACGGCAATAGGAATTCCGTTGAAATTCGGAATCGTTATTATGGGCGTGTTCGTCGCTTCTTTTGCCGGAACTACTTTGGATTCCGCTACTCGTATTCAACGTTATGTAATGACGGAAATGTTTCCTAAAACATTTAAAAACAGATATTTCTCGACTGCAGTTGTTGTTCTTTTAGCTATTGCTTTAATTTTTGCTACGGGAACAAACGGTAAAGGGGCTTTGTTATTATGGCCTTTGTTCGGTGCGGTTAATCAAACTTTGGCAGCGCTTGCATTAATAATTATTACTGTTTATCTGAAAGAAAGACACAGATGGGGATGGATATTAAGTGGAATTCCCGCTTTATTTATGTTAATAATGTCTTTCTGGGCAATGGTATTGAATCAAGCGAAATTTGGTGCTTCGGACAATATTCTGTTGTCGGTAATAAACATTGTAATTATTCTTTCGGTTATCTGGGTTGCCGTTGAAGGTTTCATTAAATTTATTTCCGTTAAAACTAAAGAGGAAGTCGAAGGAGCAGCCACAGATTCCGTATAACTGTTAGATATTTGTTAATGAATTGAATGCCCGGTTTTTTAACTGGGCATTTTATTATAAATAAGATTAGTTTTATGTCTAACATAATTTACAAATTAGGATGAAAGAAGAATTTAAAAAAACATATATAAAATTACTTGTACCGGTCGTTATATTTTTAGTCCTGATTTATTTAGCCCGGTTGTTGGAAATAATTGATTTAGGAAGTTCTCAAGCAAATAGATTTATTTCTATTCTTCTTTTTGTTTTGGCGGTGTCGTTCAGTATAGCTTTCCCTATTTTTTACAGGGCTTGGTTTGCAAATAAAGTAAAGGATCAAAAGGAAACTTCTGTAGATGATTTTATACGGTTTGAAAAAAATTTAATGATAATTGCAATGACCGCTCCCTATTTTTCTCTTTTTGCGGTTTTGTTTAATTTGCCGGCTTTTTATTTTGCCGGAGTTGTGCTATTTGGTATCTATTCGGTTTACTATTATTATCCTTCTGATAAACGGGTGGATTTCGAAAAAAAATTGTTTAGAGTGAGGTAGAATTTAAGTGAGTATTTTTTCAAAAATATTGTCGAAAATAAAAAGCGGTTGGAAGTATTATGATAACGCCGCAAAAGAGAAAGCCGTTGATGTGATGGAATACGAATTGAGTGAAATGGAAAACATTTTCGGATTATTGGTGTTGGGCGCTTTTATAGGATTACCTTCGCCCCCAATGCAAATTACGCTTGATTTAATTCCGGAAATGGAAAAACATTTTATACAAATGCTTCATAAAGTAGATACGGCCGAAAGTCCTATTTCCGATCTTGTTTCAATTTTTGACGTTGGTTAATATGAGCGCAAATACAAAAAATATTTTTTTCCTCGGTAAAGGCGGCGTTGGCAAATCTACTTCTTCGGCTTTAACAGCGCTATATCTTTCTAATCTCGGTAAAGATGTACTTTTAGTTTCTATGGACCCTGCGCATAATCAATCCGATATATTTGAAATTCAACTTTCCGAGAAACCAGTAAAACTTAAAGATAATCTTATAGCAAAGGAAATTGATATTAATTTTTGGATAAAAAAATATTTGAACGATGTGGAATCTCAAATTAAACATTCCTATTCATATTTAACCGCTTTGAATTTGGAAAATTATTTCGGGATAATTAAATATTCGCCCGGAATAGAAGAATATGCCCTAATTTCCGCTTATAATGAAATTACGGAAAGTTTTCAGGAAAAGGATTATATTATTTTTGACATGCCGCCTACTGCGTTAACCCTTAAATTTTTCGGATTGCCTAAATTATCATTGTTGTGGTTGGATAAACTTCTGGACTTGAGAAATGAAATTATCAAGAAAAGGGAAATTATTACAAAAGTTAAGTTTGGCACTAAGGAAATAGAAAGGGATAAAATAATTAATAAATTGAACAAACAGATAAGCTCATACGAAAAAATTAAAAAAGAATTTGAAGATAAAGATAAAACTAAAATTAATCTTGTATTAAACCCCGACAAACTTTCGTTTTCCGAATCCGGATTAATTGTAAAAAAATTAAGGGAATTTGATCTTTACATTGGTAATATAATAGTCAATAAATACTTTCCGGAATTTTCGGTTGATCAAATCGAAAAGAATTTCAATCATACGGGAATGCAACTTTTTCCAATATCGGAGAAACCGTTGTTAGGTATAAACGAATTACAAAAATATATCGGTTCGGTATCTTTCGAAAATTATTCCATTTAAGTTTCTAACCTTCCGCTTATAAGAATTTACCATAATTAATCAACAAAAGTTGATATTTTAACCGTATAAAATTTTGAATAAAATTAACGCTCAAGTGTACTTATAATAAAATGAACAAAAAAAAGTTATTTAATCCCGGATTAACTGAAAGGGAAAAAATGCAATTTGAAAGCTTGGTAAAAGCCAATATGAAACGGGCTTATTTTGTTGCGTTGGGCTTTTTAGGATCAGAAGACGATGCCGCCGAAATATCGCAAGAAGCTTTTATCCGGGCGTATCGGAATTTCAAGAAATTTGATAAAACCAAAAATTTTTTTACTTGGTATTACAAAATATTGAAAAATTTATGTTTGAATTTTATCCGGGATACCAAAACGAAAAAAAACGGATTTTTGGAAGTGGAGGAGTTAAATACTACTGTTGATGATCCGGCAGAATATATCGAAAAGAAAGAATTACACGAAAAATTGGAAAAGGCTTTAATTGAATTGGATTTTGAAGACCGGGAGATAATTGTTCTTAAAGAATTTCAACAAATGAGTTATAAAGAAATTGCCGAAATGTTAAAAATACCTGTTGGAACGGTAATGTCTAAATTGTTTTATGCACGTAAAAAATTGGCAAAGAAATTAAAAGGAATTATTTAATGAATGAAAGATTTGTAATATTGCTTCAAAAATATCTTGATAATCAATTAAACAGCGACGAAGAGAAAGAATTGTTTGCGTTAATAAATAATAACGAAAAACTTAAAGAAGAGTTTGAAGAACAAAAAAAAGTTCAGGAGGTGCTTACAAAAATGAAACTTAAGAATCCTTCTCATGAGTTTTGGGATGCTTATTGGACCGGACTATACAATAAAATTGAAAGGGGAATTGCTTGGATTGCCATTTCAATAGGTGCGTTAATTTTAATAGCTTACGGAAGCATTCAAGCAGTCGAACAATTCTTCCGGGATACACAAACGCCGCAGATAGTTAAAATAGGAACTGTTGCTTTAATATTCGGATTACTCTTACTTCTTTTTTCAATTATTCGGGAAAAAATTACTACTTCTAAACGGGATAAATATAAGGAGATACAAAGATGATTGTTGTAACAACACCGGTTGTGCCCGGAAAGGAAATTAAAAAAGTATTCGGAACAGTAAAAGGAAATACAATAAGAGCCAGATTTATAGGAAAAGATATTATTGCGCTGTTAAAAAACTTGGTGGGCGGTGAAATTCAAGAGTATACTAAATTAATGGCGGAATCAAGGGAACAAGCAATGGACAGAATGAAAACCGAAGCTCTGGAATTAGGCGCAAATGCAATTGTCAATATTCGTTTTTCTACCAGTTACATAATGCAAAGCGCTGCGGAAATTCTTGTTTACGGTACTGCTGTTTATGTGGAGTAAAAAAATTAAGTCAGGTAAATTAATAGTGCTGATTTATTTATCAATGTAAAATCCGGCGGAGAAAAATCCGACCCAATGCTTGAGCGAAAAAGGAGCGGTTGTACCGATTGTTACATTTTTGACAGACAATACTTTTTCCGTAAAAGTATCTGAATATTTAAAAAGTTTTCCATAAATGTAACCGCCGGTTAATTTTTTAATAATTTTTGAAGTTGTCATTAATCCGAATACAACGGGATAACGACCGCACCATAAAGTCAACGGTTTTTTACCATTGTTTTCCCATAATTCCGTGGTCAATCCAAGCAAATCATTTTCGTCTATTTTACGGTTGAGATATTTGCGGATTATCCTTTTGTCATTATCCGTGGCCGATTTATGAGCTTTCAAATCGGTTCCGAACGGAATATTATCGAAATCTTTTCCGTAATGATCGGCATCGTTAGAAATTAAAAAGAAAATATCTTTTCCCGGTTTAAGGTGATTTTTATAAATGTACTTATAAATTACCCCGGATAACTTGGCGCTTATTTCCTGCATTTTCTGAAACGGCATCTCCGTTACCATAATCGGTGTAATTTTTATATTACGGTTATAATATTGCAGAAAGGGAATAAGAGCTTCGATGGAATGTTCAATTCGTTGGGCTTTATTACTAATTAAAATATCAATCGGGTTTAACTTATTTTTTAAAAGCTCGCGAAGCGGAGAGGGTTTAACCAAACCGTAAGGTCCTTGCCAATAATCAAAATTATCAAATATCAAAACATTTTTAGGATCGTTCATGGCGCGTCTAACCGTTCCGTGAGTAACACCGAATATTATAATTTCTTTAGCGCTAATTAATTTATAAAGAGGGAAATATATACGTCCGGCATATAAATAATCGTCGTGAGGTGAAATGGCGGCAACTAAATTTTTATTTTGAAACTGATGAATGTTCTGTGAATCTTTTTCGAGAAAAGAAATTATGTTATTCATTTCCTTTGCATCCCAACAAAAACCCACGCTATCGCGCACCGGTCTTATTGTTTGAGAAAACAATGACGGTAAAATGCCGAAGTATAAAAACAAAGTGATTGTAAATTTCATTTTCAATTAAGGAATCCGCTAATTAAGTCGGATACTTATCAAACTCACGTCGTCTTCAAAATTACCGTTAGTAAAATTTGTAAAAGTAGTTTTCAGTTTTTCCAACGGGTCTTCGTCCTTTTTTAAATTAGTAAGCACATTAACCATTCCCTGCGATCCGAAAAACTCTCCGGCGCTATTTCTGGATTCCGTTATCCCGTCGGTCGTAACAAAGAGAACATCGCCTTTATTTAGCCAGATGGAGACGTCCTCATAATCGCCTTTCTCGCTAAATCCCAGCAGAATTCCGTTAGAACGGATTTCTTTTACATCATTGCTTAGTTTATGAAGCAACGGTAAATCTCCGGCGCCGCTGTAATTAGCTTTATTGTTAGCTTTATCCAATATAAGAATTGATAAAGTAATAAAGACTTCCGAAAGCCGTTCGTCTTTATAGATAGCGTCGTTAACTTTATTTAATATATTTCCGGGTGAAAGTACATCACCGGATTGCAAGACAAATCTTATTGCGCTTCTAACATAACCTGCATACGCAACGGCAAAATACCAAGCGCCCCACTTTTTACCCATTATATCACCGAGTACAACAACCAGATGATCGTCGTCCAATTGAAAGTAATCAATAAAATCTCCGCCGGGGATATCTTGAAAAGGCACATGCCAATGCTTTATTTCAAATCCTTCAAATTCCGGAAATGAATCCGGCAAAACCTTTGCACCCATTTTGTTTGCGGCTTCATGAACTTCGTCAACCGCTTTTTGTCTTGCTTTCTTGCTGCTTTTTAATTTTGCGGTCAGTTTGGCAACCACTACTTTAGGACTTGAAGTTTTAACTATGTAATCTTCAATATCCAGATCGTAACCTTCCAAAATATCGCTTTCTTCTCCCTTAGCCGTAAGGAAAATAAAAGGGATAGAGCCCAATGCGGGATCTTTTAACAAATTTTTTCTAAATTCGTAGCCGTCCATTTCCGGCATCATTATATCGCTAATAATAATATCCGGTTTGAATTCTTTTACTTTTGACAAACCTTCAATACCGTTTTCCGCCCATTCGCAAATAAAACCCGCGCGTTTAAAACTAAACATGAAAAGTTTGGCAATATTTTCTTCGTCTTCTACCAAGAGAACTTTATAATCTGAATTATCCATAATTATTTTCTTTTTTGAATTAACCTCTTTTGGATTTAATATTATATTTTTCCATTAATCTGTATAATGTTGCTCTTCCCACATTTAATTTTTTTGAAGCCTCAACAATATTTCCTTTTGTAACGCGGAGCGCATGTTTTATTGCCTGAGCTTTTAGCTGTTCAAAAGGAATAATAGGAGCGTCATCGGCAAATAAATCGGTATCGGTTTGAAGACTGACGCTGCCGTCGCTGTGTAAAATTTGCGGAGGAAGAACATCTATGTCAATCCAATCATGATCGGCTAAAATAATGCACCGTTCAATTGTGTTTTCCAATTCTCTAACATTTCCGGGCCAATCATAATCGTACATTAATTTAAGCGCCGGTTTGGTAAATCCTTTAATATCTTTCCCTATTTTCCGGTTAAATTCGTTTAAGAAGTGATTAATTAAAATTACAATATCGCCTCTTCTTTCTCTAAGCGGCGGGATTTGGATTGGGAACGAACTTAACCGGTAATATAAATCCTCTCTGAATTCACGGTTATTTACCATTTCCTTAAGATTTCTGTTGGTTGCGGAAATAATTCTAACGTCTGTTTTTATAGTTTCGTTTCCGCCCACTCTTTCGAACTCCCTTTGCTGAATTACTCTTAATATTTTTGCTTGCAGAGACATTTCCATTTCACCGATCTCGTCAAGGAACAAAGTTCCGCCGTTAGCCAATTCGAATTTTCCAATTTTCCTTTGATGTGCGCCGGTAAAGGAACCTTTTTCGTGACCGAATAATTCGCTTTCCAGCAATTCACGCGGAATTGAAGCGGAGTTTACCACAACAAAAGGCGCATCTTTTCTAATTCCGTTATAATGAATAGCTCTGGCAATTAATTCTTTACCGGTTCCGCTTTCGCCGTTAATCAATACGGTAATCGAATTATCTAGTACTTTAGTTACCATTTTAAAGACTTCTTGCATTTTTTTATCGGCGGAAATTATATTGTCGAAGCTATATTCGCGCTGCAGGTCGCCTTTTAGTTCATCTACTCTTCTTTGAAGATCGTAGTTAGTAATTGCGTTTTTAATTGCCGGTTCCAGGCGGTTTTTATCGATTGGTTTAGGGAAATAATCGTATGCGCCGATTCTGATTGATTCCAAAGCTACGTCAATACTTGCCTGAGCCGAGAGCATAATTACCGGCAAGTTTTTGTTGTTTCTTTTAATTCGTTTGAGTATTTCAATTCCGCTAATATCCGGCAGCATAATATCGAGAAGAACCAAATCCGGACCTTCGTACAAGCTATCTAAAAAATCGTTTCCAGATGTAAACGTTTTGATATTGTATTTCCATTCGTTTTTTACCCAATGGGATAATAATTTAAGAATGGATTCTTCATCATCTACAATAAAAATAGTCTTTTCCAAAGTTTACTCCTTTTTGTTTCTTATAATTTTGGAAGTTTAATAATAAAAGTTGTTCCCTTGTTAACCTCGCTTTTTACCCTAATTAAACCTTTATGCAAATCGATTATTTTTTTAACCGTTACAAGTCCTAATCCGCTTCCTTTGGTGTTTTTTTGTTGAGTTTCAATTTTGTTAAATTTTTCGAATAAGAAAGGTATTTGATCGTCGGGAATACCTTTCCCCGTATCGCTTATAATAATTTCCGTTTCTCTAAGAAAGTCTTGTACAATAACCGTAACCCTGCCGCCGTTATCGGTAAATTTTATACCATTTAAAATTAAATTACTTAATGCTTTGGAAATCCGGTCTTTGTCTCCGTTTATAATTATTTCGGCTTCCGGAACTTCGATAGTAAATATTAAACCTTTTTCCCGGGCGGTTTTTGAGAACGATTTTTCCAAATCTTTGAGTAAAGAAATAAGGTCGAAATCGCTTTTAATTAATGTGTCTTTATCTTGTTCCAATTTCGATAAATCCAAAATATCTTCTACCAGTTTAGCCAATCGTTTACTTTCTTCTAAAATTATTCTGTTAAATTCTTTCACTTTTTCAAAGTCCAATTCCTTATCGTTTTCAATGGTTTCCGAAAATCCTACAATTGAAGCAAGTGGAGTTCTGAGTTCGTGGGATATATTAGAAATAAAATCGTTTTTCAGTTTGTTTAATTCCTCAAGGATGGAAACTTTTTGTTGAGCGCGATCTTTTTCGATTGAAATAATTCTGTTAGCTTCAATTAATTTAGCATTTAAGTTTTTTAATTTTTGTTCTTCCTTTCCTATATTGCTAATATCTTTGCCAATGGCAATTAGTCCTGTAAATTCATTTTCATTTATTACCGGTTTGGCGGTAAATTCGAACGTGATAGTATTTCCGAACTTTGTGTTAATATTAGCTTTAAAAGAAATTTTATTATTCGATTGCAAAATATTTTGAAATGCGCCGGATACTGTCATTTTATCTTTTTCTTCAACCAAATCCAAAAAATGTTTCCCTTTTAATTCATCGGCGTTATAATCTATTAACCGGGCTCCGTAACTATTCACATTCTGAAAATAGCCTTCTTTATTCAGACTTATTACAAACTCTTGTGTTAAATCCAAAAACAGTTCAAACAAAGTTTCGCTAGTTTCCGGATTTAGTTCAATTTGGTTAAAAATATTTTGACTTCTGCCGTTTAGCTTCATTTCTAAAATTCAGTGTTGAAAAAAACACTTTTATAATTTAATTTAAATTCCGATTCTTAATCTGGAACATTATGATTATATAATCGGATAAAATTTATTTTATTAAAATAAGACAAAAAATTTATCATATTACCAAAATTAAGAACGATTTCTCAAAATGCAACATAATTTTTAAAAAAGTTGCCATAAAGTGAGAATTTTAACCGGAAAGGAATGATTTTTATTTAATAAACAAAGAATGAGCAACCGTATTGAGTTGCTCATTTAAATTTAGTTATAATAAAGTATTAAGGGTTTTGACGAGCGAAGTGAAATTTAAGAATCTTAATAAGCATAACCTTTAACTTCTTCGTCGGAAAACTCGACTCCCAACCCGTTTGCCAACCGGTTAACAAAGTTAAAATAACTAACAATTAAGTTAATATTCAGAATATCGGTATCGTCCAAACCGTGAATATGCATGTTTTCCAAATCGTGCTCGTTCACAGAGCCGGGGTCGACCGTTAATTTTTCCGCATAACTAAGCATGGCAAAACATCTTACGGAAAGCTCGACCGTTTTGTAATCATTTATTAATTGTTGAATTTTTGCAGAGTCTTTCCAATAACTATTAAGTGCTTCGGCGTGATGGTTTACACAATAAGCGCAATCGTTTAATGCCGAAACCACAACGGCTATTAATTCTTTTTCTTCCCGCTTAATTCCCGATTTGTTAAACATAACCGCCATATACAAATCCAAATGGCTTTCCATCACATCCGGCATTAGGCTTTGTATTTTCATAATATTAGACAATTTTCCGCGGTTTTTTTCTATGCGGGTGTAAATATCCAACAATTTACCGTCAGATTCTTCTTTCTCAATTACTTTAATCCAAGGCATTATTCTCTCCTTAATGAATATTGATCGTAAAAAACAAAATAAGTTAATCCTTTATAGTTGTCAAGTAATAAACTATAATGTTCCAGGTATTTATTAAATTTAGATTTCAATTTTAAAGATAATTTATATGAACAACAAATTTTACACAAACTTTGATTTCGAACGAATTAGAAGCAGTAACCGGAACGATTATCGGTCGCCTTTTCAAATTGACAGGGATAGAATAATTCATTCCTCCGAATTCAGAAGGCTTCAGGGCAAAACGCAAGTTTTTCTATCGGGTGAAAGCGATTATTACCGTACGCGTTTAACACATTCAATAGAGGTTGCGCAAATAGGCAGGTCAATTAGCAATTATCTGTTGCATATAAAAGATTCGCCTTTTAACCAGGATTTTCACATAGATGCGGATTTGGTTGAATCTGCTTGTTTATCTCACGATCTGGGTCATCCGCCTTTTGGTCATGCCGGCGAAAGAACACTGAATTCGCTTATGAAAAAATATGGCGGATTCGAGGGAAATGCGCAAACCCTACGATTGTTAACGGAAATTTTTTACCGGGATCATAACGATAGAAGAGGTATGAATCCTACACGCGCTTTTTTAGATTCTATACTCAAGTATAAAGCAATTTTTTCACAGTTCAATCTGCCTGAAAATCATTTTATTTATGATTATCAGCGTAAGTATGTGGATTTTGTTTTAGAGGGGACTGATATAAATAATTTGATTCAACTGCCTGATAATTTAAATAAATTCCGCAGCATAGAATGCCAAATAATGGATTGGGCTGACGATACGGCTTATGCAATAAATGATATTGTTGATAGTATTTCGGGAGGATTCATTTCCGTTTCGTCTTTGGAAAATTGGACTGACATAAACTGCAATAAATTAACCGGGGAAGAACTTGAAGTAATAAATCAATTAAAAAAGTGGATCAAAGATCAAAATTATAAAGCTAAATTCGGTTCACAAATAGGAGAATTTATTTTAGCCTGCAAAATTGAAGAAAAAGAATCGATTTTAGATGAGTTTACAAACCGCTATAAATTTACCCTCACTATAGATAAATCCGTTAAACTGAAAGCCAAGCTTTACAAAAAGATTGCGGTTGATTTGGTTTTTTCGAGCCCTCCGCTTCATCAGATGGAATTTAAAGCCGACGAGATGATTTCAAGATTATTTAAGTTATACGAAAGTAATTATATTAACGGAAAATCGAATTTGAAACTGTTACCCGACTTTACTCACAATCTTATTAAAAACGAAGATGATATTAACCAGAAAGCAAGACTTATTTGCGATTATATTTCCGGCATGACCGATTCTTATGCAATGAGAATTTATAAACGTTTATTCGATCCTAATTTTAGCTCATTAATTGATTTTAGTTAAGATTTTAAAAATTAATACTTAGTATAATTTTATTTGATATTTCATTTTTTTAGGTATTCTTAAAAATTTTAATGTAAATGCGGAAATAAATTTAGACTGTTAAAAAAGAACTATTTAAACATCTTTGTTGTTTTTCTGAAATTAAATAAGAAGTATTATGAAAAGAATTAAAGCGGATGTTCTTCAACAAACCGTAGAAAAAATATTTTTGAATGAAGGAGTAAATTACGGCGATGCAAAGTTATTAGCAAACATCATTACCCGTTCCTCAATTGACGGATATCAGAGTCACGGAATTAACAGAGTGCCGATGATGATAGATTATATTAGAAGGGGAATTATAAATTTAAAAGGTAAAATGGTTGAAGTTAATTCCGGTATGTTCTTTAAAGTATTTGATGCTAATAACGGTTTAGGTCCGGTTAATGCATGGAATTCAACCGGCGAAGCAATCAAAATAGCAAAAGAAAAAGGTATGGGATTAGTAGCTCTAAAAAACAATACGCACTGGCAAAGAGCCGGTACATACGGTTGGAAAGCCGTTAACGAAGGAATGATTTTTATTTGTTGGACAAACACAATACCAAATTTACCACCGTACGGTTCTAATAAAAATTTGCTTGGAAATAATCCGTTTGTGATTGCTATTCCCGCTAAAGAAAATAATTTGGTGCTGGATATGTCGCTGAGTCAATTTTCTTACGGTAAAATAGCCGGCTATGCAAGGTTAAATAAAGAATTACCCGAATTCGGAGGTTACGACGAAAATGGGAATTTAACAAAAAACGCTTCGGTTATTAGGGAAAAAGGAACTCATTTGCCAATCGGTTTTTGGAAAGGGTCTGCTCTTTCGTTAATGTTGGATTTACTGGCTGCAATTTTATCAGGAGGAAAAACCACTAGGGAAATCGGGTTAGAAGCAAACGACGCCGGTTTGTCGCAAGTATTTGTTGCGATAGATCCGGATAACTTTGGCAGCGAAGAATTCAGGAATAGATTAATTAAAGAAACCTTGCTGCAACTTCAACTTGAATACGATCCGGGAAAAAATGGGTTTCACTATCCTGGCAGCGGAAGCTATTTGCGTAGAAAAGAAAATTTAGCAAAGGGGATACCGGTTGAAGATGAAATTTTACAAAAGATTAATGAATTAGTACTAGACCGGAATATTTAATGTTAATATACAAGCATTCATTTTTAACACTGAGTAATTTAAGTTAAATTTATTCTTCGTTTATCGAAAAAAGCTTGACAATGGTTTAAATTTAGAGTAAGTTATAAACAGATCAATTATCTTATAATTATAAAATAATTTTGCTTTTATCTACAAACTCTACTGACTATTGCTGTCAATTTTCCGTTAACTGAAAGATTAGAAAATTTAATTGCCCATTTTTTAATAATCAATCAGGAGGTTCTATGAGAAAAATCCCCAAATTTCTCCCCGTTAAAATTTTTGTTGTTTTATTTGTATCAATATTAATTTTTACTTCGTGCGATCAACCGTCAACGAATGTAAATACTCCAAAGCAAACCACTACGAATCTGTCTAAAGCAAATATGGATATTCACAAAGTATTTGCAATCCAGGACAGGCATACCGATAAATTGTTAAGGAAAAAAGGAGTAATAGGTACGGCTACAACAAAATTAGCAAATGGACAATATGCTATTAAAATTATGACAAACCGTGCTGGAATGGAAAGACAACTTCCCAAACAAATTGAAGGGGTGCCGGTAGTTGTATCGAATGTTGGCGAAATTTATGCCCAGGATGTTTTTACCGATCGTTATCGCCCCGTACCGGGTGGAGTTTCGGGTGGAAATTTCAATGATTACCGTTATTTCCCGGGCGCCGGCGGCGGAGCTTGTGTAGGCGGCACAATCGGATGCGTTGTTGAAAAAAACGGTACTAAATACTTTTTGAGTAATAATCATGTTTTTGCTAGAAAAAACAGAGCTTCCATTGGCGAAGCCATTGTTCAACCAGGTCTTATCGATGCCGATCCGGTATGTTCGCAAAATACGGCGGATGTTGTAGCTAACCTTTCGGCATATAAAGTTATTAAATGGCAACCATTAAGAAACAGTAACACAATTGATGCGGCAATTGCCAAAGTGAAACCGGGAATGCAAGCTTCTTGCGCAATGGTAAGCGGTTATACGCCAAGTTCAACTCCGGCTGCTGCTTTTTTAGGAATGAAAGTTAAAAAAACCGGAAGAACAACGGGTGTAACTTACGGTACTGTTACGGGAGTGAACGTAACTGTTGTTGTTAATTATACTCCGGATGGCGGTTATGCGCGTTTTGAAAATCAGATTGAATTTACAAACATGTCGGCCGGCGGCGATTCCGGTTCTTTAATTGTAACCGATAATTCGGCTAACGATCCCGTTGCTCTTCTCTATGCCGGTTCGGATGTAACTACTATCGGAAATCCGATTCAATTGGTTTTAGATTATTTTGGCGTTACTATTTGCAGTAATTAATTTAATTTGGAACGCGGGAGTGAAATATCTTTCGCGTTCTTTTTTAATGAGGTTAATTTTGGAAAGGATAGTTGAAGTGAAAAATAAATATCAAGATAAACTTTTTGAATTAGAAGGTGTAGTGGGCGTGGGTATTGGAGGAAGTGAGGAAAATAAAAAAATTAAAGTTCTTGTTAGTTCTTTAACAGATGAACTTTCTCAAAAAATACCCGAATTTTTGGAAGGATTTGAAGTTATAATTGAAAAAGTAGGCGATATTAAAGCGTATTAAATCCTCTCTGCTCCAACAAAATTTGATTTATTATTCCTGGTTAGTATTTAAAATTCTGTAAAATTCTCGATAATCCGTCAAAAGAGATTTATTATGGCGGGCGAAATAGATATTATTCAAAGATTAGTTATAGAACTGCAAGAACAAAGAAAATTGCTAATCAAATTGGCGAGGGATTACAGGC
>Ga0256841_1001595_pt1 | contig 19163 bp, 17 predicted proteins | sample 356308metaG_FD_185971 | JGI IMG/M metagenome (GOLD analysis project Ga0256841, IMG submission 185971) | Hydrothermal vent microbial communities from Mid Atlantic Ridge, Atlantic Ocean - 356-308 | ecosystem: Environmental > Aquatic > Marine > Hydrothermal vents | place: Atlantic Ocean: Mid... | reverse complement strand
ATTTTCCAGTCGGCTCGGCCGGTTTGTTCGAACAGCGCGGCGACGATCTGACTCTCGTGGTAGCGTAGCTGGCTTGCCCAGCTCTGGCTGTCGGTGGTCAGGCGCAGCATCGAATGCTTGATGCCGGTGACTCGTACATGGGGGCGGACGGATTGTGGCAATGCGGCCAGCACCGTGTCGTTGAGCCGATCGAGTGCTTTGAGTTCATTTTGCAAGTGTTGGGGGATGAGTTTTGTCAATCTGTCCACGGGATTCTGGACGCCTCAGTGAGTCAATAACTGTAAAAATTAGGACTTCGTTGCACTTTTCGGATATTATGCGGGCGCTTGGCGCAGCTGCGCTAGCCTGAATTTCTTATCGGGCCTCTTGTGAGGTCGCTTGAGGACAGATTGTCTCTATTCTAAGTAAGCCATGTTGAAACATAAACTGATTCGTTCTACTGCCCGAATCAATGACAATGGAACGTCATGGCAGCTCCCCCTCCTGGTTCTTGGTTTTCTGGTCAGCCTGTCGCTGTGCCTGGCCGGTGGTTACTATCTGGGTTCACGGAACAAACCGTTGACCGAGCTCGAAAGACTGCGGGCTTCGTTGCAGGAGCAGGAGGCACTGGTTCATCGTACCCGGGTGAGCATCGATGCAGATCTCGATGCTTTTTCCCAGCGGATCGGGCTGTTACAGGCCCATATCAATCGGCTCAACGCGCTCGGTAGCAAGCTTGTGCAGATGGCGGATCTGGCGCCCGGGGAGTTCGACTTCTCCAATGTTCCGGCCATGGGGGGTGCGGATGAGTCCATCGATACGCCACCTACCGAGAGTACTGAGCTGGCGCTGATGCTCGACAAGCTGGAGCAGTCCTTGCTGGACAAGGAGCAGCAGTTGAGCATTCTCGAGGATCTGTTGTTATCCAAACACTTGCATGAGGATGTCGAGCCCAAGGGCAAGCCGGTCAAGAGTGGCTGGATTTCTTCCAGTTACGGATATCGCAATGATCCTTTCACCGGCAGGCGACAGTTCCACAGCGGTATCGATTTTGCGGGCCGCATGGGTTCGCCCATTCTGGCTGCCGCTGGCGGAGTGGTCGTCTACGCAGGCAAGCATGGCCGTTATGGTCTGATGGTGGAAATCGACCACAAGAATGGCTATCACACCCGCTATGGCCATGCCTCGAAGATCCTGGTCAAGGTGGGGGATGTCGTCAAGAAGGGTGAGGAGATCGCCAAGATGGGGTCCACCGGACGTTCCACCGGGCCGCATGTGCATTTCGAAGTGATCAAGAACGGCAAGAAGATCAATCCTCGCCGCTTGCTGGCACGGAACAAGTAAAGGCTGCTGTTCTGGTCGCGGGTCGGTTCCACCGAATCGATCATCCATCCGCTTCCCCCGGATTTCTCACAGGGTCGCATAGCGAGGCCGCTCAAGGCGATGTGATGGCTGGGGGTCGCAGTCGTGACCTTGTGAGAGATCCGGGTTAACCCCGGAACTGCTCTGGACTGGGCGCCGATGCGTCAGGCTGGTCGGCCATTTCACATTTCGTATCGTTTTTTCTGGGTCTGCTCACAGTCTGTTGGCCGGTGATGATGGGCGCTTACTGAGAGTTGCGCTATGATTGCCTCCCCCAGAAATGTTGTTGGAAATATTCGATGTTAGGAAGCGTTGCCAGGAAAGTGTTTGGCAGTCGGAATGATCGGCTGATCAAGCAGTACAGGAAGGTTGTCAGCAAGATCAATGCGCTGGAACCCGAGATGGAGGCGCTGTCCGACGAAGCGCTGCAAGCCAAGACCCCGGAGTTCCGTCAGCGTTTGAGCGATGGTGAGTCGCTCGATGCGTTGTTGCCCGAAGCTTTTGCGGTAGCGCGCGAAGCGGGCAAGCGGACATTGGGTTTGCGTCATTACGACGTTCAGCTCATCGGCGGGATGGTGCTGAATGACGGCAATATCGCTGAGATGAAGACCGGTGAGGGCAAGACCCTGGTGGCGACGCTGGCGGTCTATCTGAACGCGTTGACGGGCAAGGGGGTGCATGTCATTACGGTCAACGATTATCTCGCCCGGCGTGACGCGGAATGGATGAGTCCACTGTACAACTTTCTGGGCATGAGTGTGGGTGTCATCGTTCAGGGACTCGATCAGGCGCAGCGTCGCGAAGCCTATGCGGCGGATATCACCTATGGAACCAACAACGAGTTCGGGTTCGATTATCTGCGTGACAACATGGCGTTCAGCCTCGATGAGCGGGTTCAGCGGCCGCTGCATTTCGCGATTGTGGACGAGGTTGACTCGATTCTGATCGATGAGGCACGTACGCCGTTGATCATTTCCGGTCCGGCGGAAGAGTCTTCCGAGTACTACACCAAGGTGAATGCCATCGTCCCTCATCTGGTGAAGCAGGAAACCGAGGATGGGCCGGGCGACTACACGGTGGATGAAAAGGCGAAGCAGGTCTTCATCTCGGAAGAGGGCCATGACCACATTGAAAAACTGCTGGTCGAGGCGGGCTTGCTGGAGCCGGGTGACAGTCTGTACAACACGGCAAACCTTGGTTTGCTGCACCATGTCGATGCTGCCTTGCGCGCCAATGCGTTGTTCAAGCGGGATGTGGATTACATCGTGCGCAACAACGAGGTGGTGATCGTCGATGAGTTCACGGGGCGCACCATGCCGGGACGGCGCTGGTCGGATGGCTTGCATCAGGCCATGGAAGCCAAGGAAGGGGTGCCGATCCAGCCAGAAAATCACACCTTGGCTTCGATCACTTTCCAGAACTATTTCCGTCTCTACGAAAAGCTGGCGGGCATGACCGGTACAGCCGATACCGAGGCCTTCGAATTCCAGCAAATCTATGGCCTGGAAGTGGTGGTGATTCCAACCAATACCGAAATGATTCGCAAGGATCACAACGATCTGGTCTATCTGCGGCAGGAGGCCAAGTTCAGGGCCATCATCGAGGACATCAAGGAGAAAGTCGCGCAAGGGCGGCCGGTGTTGGTGGGGACGGCTTCGATCGATACCTCGGAATACCTGTCCGGTTTGTTGAAAAAGGAGAAGATTCCTCACGAACTGCTGAATGCCAAGCAGCATGAGCGTGAGGCGCATATCGTCGAACAGGCTGGCCGTGCCGGTGCGGTGACCATTGCGACCAATATGGCTGGCCGGGGTACGGATATCGTGCTGGGAGGCAGTCTCGACGCCGATATCGCGGCACTGGGTGAGAATCCGACCGATGAGCAGATCGCGCAGGTCAAGGCAGACTGGAAGCAGCGTCATGATGCCGTGATCGAGGCGGGTGGTCTGCACATCATCGGCACCGAGCGGCATGAGTCGCGACGGGTCGACAACCAGCTGCGGGGACGTGCGGGCCGTCAGGGTGATCCCGGCTCGACTCGTTTCTTCATTTCGCTGGAAGACAATCTGATGCGCATCTTTGCGTCCGACAGAATGCGGGCGTTGATGGAGCGTTTTGGGATGGATGATAGTGAAGCCATTGAAAATACGCTGGTTTCGAAATCCATCGAAAACGCCCAGCGCAAGGTGGAGGCGCATAACTTCGATATCCGCAAGAACCTGCTGGAATACGACGATGTGGCCAATGATCAGCGCAAGGTCATCTACGAGCAACGCGACTGGCTGCTGTCGTCTGACGATATCTCTGAGGAGATTCGTGATATCCGGGCGGATGCCATTGCTGGCAAGGTTGCCGAGTTCATTCCACCGGGGAGCGTCGAGGAGCAATGGGATGTGCCGGGTCTGGAAAAGGCGCTGTTGGAAGCATTCAATCTCGATCTGCCATTGCAGCAATGGCTGGATGAGGACGAGCAACTGCACGAAGAGTCGTTGATCGACAAGATCGTACGCGCGGCCGATGAGCAGTATGAGGAGAAGGTGACTCATTACGGCGCGCCGCTGATGCGGCAGCTGGAGAAGGATTTGATGCTGCAGGTGCTGGACAGCCATTGGAAAGATCATCTGGCGGCCATGGACTATCTGCGCCAGGGCATCGGTTTGCGTGGTTATGCGCAGAAAGATCCCAAGCAGGAGTACAAGAAGGAAGCCTTCCAGATGTTTCAGGATTTGCTCGAGCGGATGAAGTTCGATACCACCTCGATGCTGATGCGGCTGCAAATCCAGAGCGCCCAGGACATCCCGCCTCCGCCGAGTGAGGAAGCCCAGGCGAACATGGAGTTCCAGCATCCGCAGGCGGAGAATGTGCTGGAGCCCGAAGCGCCCGCAGAGGAGATGGCACAAGCACCCCAGGAGCCTTTCATGCGTGAAGGCCGCAAGATCGGCCGCAATGAGCCTTGCCCTTGTGGTTCCGGCAAGAAATACAAGCAGTGTCATGGCAAGCTGTCCTGATCGGCGTGGTTGGCAACGCCGTGCGTGGTCAGCGGTGCGGAGGTTGACGTGAATCTGCAGCCCGTACCGGGTGTTCGGCTCGCTGCCACGGGTGCGGGGATTCGTTATCAGGGACGTGATGATCTGGTACTGGTCGAATTGGCGGAAGGTACGGTTTCCGCAGCGATTTTCACCCAGAACCGCTTTTGTGCCGCGCCGGTGATCGTTGCCCGGCGCCACCTGGCATCCAGCGCCCCCCGTTTTCTGTTGATCAATTCCGGCAACGCCAACGCCGGAACGGGGCGCGAGGGTGAGCAGGGCGCGCAGGCCAGCTGCGCGGCGGTGGCGCAGTTGAGCGGTGTTTCAACCGAATCCGTGTTGCCTTTCTCCACCGGCGTCATTGGTGAGCCATTACCTTTCGAACGCATCGAAGCGGCATTGCCGAGGCTGGTTGAATCGCTCAGTGATGCGGGCTGGGATGCCGCTGCCCGGGCGATCATGACGACCGATACAGTGCCCAAAGGCATTTCCCGGCAGGTCGAGATCGATGGCGCACGCGTTACCATTACCGGCATCGCCAAGGGGTCGGGCATGATCCATCCCAACATGGCGACGATGTTGTCGTTCATCGCCACTGATGCGCAAATTTCCCGAGCAGGGCTGCAAACCTTGCTGGAATCCTGCGCCGAGACCAGTTTCAACAGCATCACCGTGGATGGCGATACTTCGACCAATGATGCCTGTGTTTTGATGGCCACCGGAGCCGCTGGCGTGTCGGTGGAGGGCGATCCGGTGTTTCGCGGAGCGTTGCAGGCGGTCTTCGATCATCTGGCGCAGGCGATCGTGCGTGATGCCGAAGGTGCCACCAAGTTCGTCGAAATCAGCGTTTCCGGCGCTGCCAGCCGTGCAGAAGCCAAAACTGTTGCGTATACCGTGGCGACTTCTCCTTTGGTGAAAACGGCCTTGTTCGCCAGTGACCCGAATTGGGGGCGGATTCTGGCTGCTGTCGGGCGTGCGCCGGTCACGCAGCTCGATGTTTCCCGGGTTACCATTCGGCTTGGGGATGTCACGGTCATCGAACGGGGGGAGCCAGCGACTGGCTACAGTGAGGCGGCAGGTGCCGAAGTGATGGCAGGCAATGAGATTCGCATCGGCATTGTGCTCGATCAAGGGGCGGCCGGGGCGACGGTCTGGACTTCGGATCTGTCCCACGAATATGTCAGGATCAACGCCGAATACCGAACCTGATGGCTCCGCGCCAGTTGAGGTGGCGGCGGGTGTAATCGAACGCAACCAACAGGTGTTGCTCAGCCGGCGTTCGGCATCTGCTCATCAAGGCGGGAAATGGGAGTTTCCCGGTGGCAAGCTGGAGCTGGGTGAGACGCCGAAAGAAGCCTTGGCGCGTGAGCTGCGAGAAGAGCTGGGCATCGAGGTGGTTCGTAGTCGCCCGTTGATTCGGATTCTGCACCGCTACGACGATCGGTTCGTGGCGCTCTCCTTTTTCAAGGTTTACGCGTTCGACGGGATGCCTCGCGGTCTGGAAGGGCAGCGGACAGCCTGGTTCGATGTCGATGCCTTGCACAAGCTGGATTTTCCGGCCGCGGATGCGCCGGTATTGACGGCGCTGATGTTGCCGGATCGTTGCGCCATTACCCCGCCAGACCTGACTGTTGGGGAGTTGCTGGCATCGCTGACGATCAACTGTTGCAAGCGGGGCGTGGTGATTTTGCGTTTGCCGTCGCTCTCCGCTGGTGACTATGAGGCTGTTGCGGCACAGGCGGCGCCGCTGGCCCGGCGGCGATCCTGCCGCTTGATGTTGACGGGCTCATTCGAGCAAGCTACGGCCCTGGGAGCTGCGGGTGTGCACCTCAACAGTCGGCGGCTGTTGTCTTTGACACAGTTGCCGTCGTCGGCGCAGGGGTTGCTGGTTTCTGCGGCATGCCACAATGCCGAAGAGCTGGATCATGCCACGCGTCTGGGGGTGGATTTCGTACTTCTGTCACCAGTTTGTGAAACACGATCCCACCCGGGACAAACGCCGTTGGGTTGGGCACGTTTTCGTCAACTGGCCGAGCCGGTGCCGATGCCGGTCTATGCGCTGGGCGGCGTTGGCCTGGAAGATCGCCGCCAGGCATTCGAACAGGGAGCCCAAGGCGTCGCGGGCATTTCACGGATCTACAGGTTGCCCGGTTAGCCCGGATTTCTCACAGGGTCGCGTAGCGAGGCTGCTCAAGGTGGTGTGATGACTGGCGTTCGCGACCGAGGGCCGCGCAGGCGTAGTTCGACACTACGTCGAGCCGCCCGACCGAGCGAACGCCAGTCAGCGCGCCGCATTGGGCGGCCGCAGCCGTGATCCTGTGAGAAATTTGGGTTAGGACAGCAGTTCGAGCACTCCCTGAATGGCAGTTGCCACGGCCTGGCGTCGCACGGCGTTGCGATCGCCTTCGAAACGGCAGTAGCGGGTGACGGATTTTTCCCCGTGTTGCCAGGCAAACCAGACTGAGCCCACCGGTTTGCCGGGGCTGCCGCCGTCGGGGCCGGCAATGCCGCTGACGGCAACGGAAAGGGTGCCGGCGCCTTGTTGCAGGGCGCCTTGAGCCATCTCGATGACTGTTTGTTCACTGACTGCGCCATGGCGCTCGAGGGTGGTGGCCCGGACACCGAGCATTTGCTGTTTGGCTTCATTGCTGTAGGTGACGAAGCCTCGATCGAAAATAACAGAACTGCCGGGGTGGTCGGTCACCGCTTTGGCGATCCATCCACCGGTACAGGATTCGGCGGTGACGAGTATCTCGCCTTGCTGTCGCATGCGCTCGAGCAGGGTTTTCGATAGTTGCTCAATCATCTGTGTTGGGATCCAGGATCACGCCTTCGAGCAGGGGCGGATGGGTACTGATGCCGGTCAGGTGGGTGTCGGTAACCTGGTATTCCAGCGCCATGCCTTCGGGTTGCAGAGTGCGGACACGATGGAATCCCGGGGTGTAGCCTTGAATTTCGACCGTGCCATCGGATCGCTGTTGGGGGCTTTCCCACAATACGGCCTGGTTGGAACCGAGTTCCTTTTGCATGGCCTGGTGCTTGAGTTGTTCTGCCAGCATCGCCAGCTCCCGGCAGCGGCGCTGGCGGGTGGCTTTGTCGATCTGGTCGGGCAGGCGAGCCGCCTTGGTGCCTTCTCGGGGAGAGTAGGGAAAGATGTGGATGTGCCCGAAGCCGATGGATTCGACGAACTGCAATGTCTGCTGCCATTCCTGTTCGGTTTCTCCGGGGAAACCGGCGATGATGTCGGTGGTGACGTTGAACCGTTCGACCTGTGTGCGCGCCTTGTCGATCAGCATGCGAAACTCGGCAGTCTTGCAGCGGCGGGCCATCCGTCGCAACACGGAATCCGAGCCACTTTGTAACGGCAGGTGCATGTGTGGCATCAGACGTGCATCCTGGAACAGGCTGAAGAAATCGTCGGGCAGATCCCAGGGTTCGACGGAGGCGAAACGCAGGCGCGGTATATCCGTTTCGACGAGAATGCGCTGCACCAGCCGGAACAGGCTGGAGCCGATATCGGAGCCATAGCCGCCGACATGGACGCCAGTCAATACCGCTTCCTGTATGCCGTGGCTCGCATAGTGGTTGATCGTGTCGATGACTTCCCGCTCCGGGATACTGCGTTCCTCGCCACGCGCGACGGTGACGATACAGAATGTGCAGCGATAACGACATCCGTCCTGAATCTTGATGAATGCCCGGTGGCGCCCTCTGGCGTATAGCGCGATATCGTCTGGCTGTCCCATCTGGCCGGTGTTATCGAGGCCCAGCTGGCGGATGGTGATATCGGCCAGTGTCTGCTTTTGCTCGTTGGGAATCACCAGATCGACCCCCAGTGTGTCGGCGGTGGCTTCCGGATTGAGTGATGAGTGGCAGCCGGTGACGACCAGTCTGGCATTCGGGTTATGGCGATGCAGCCGGTTGATGAGGTTGCGGGATTTTCTGCTGGCTTCGCCCGTGACCGCGCAGGTGTTGAGTACCACCAGATCGGCATCTTCGGCTGACGCGCTCAGGGTGAAACCATGCCCCAGGAACTGGCGTGACCAGTTCTCGAGTTCGGCTTCATTGAGCCGGCAGCCAAGCGCGGTGAGATGAACTTTCATCATTTCTTTCCTTGATCTTTCAGTCTCGATTTGAGCAGCTTGAGTTTTGCCCGGGTCGCCTTGCTGACCATAGGGAGCGTCTCGGCGATTTCGATTTGCGCCATGGCCGCCGACGGGAGCCCCACTTCCATGTAATAGGTCGCCATGGTCGCATGACTGATCGCCGGGTGGCCTGCCTTGCTGGCTGCCGCGGCCTTGAGTTTGACCAGCGGTGGCCAGCGGCTGATATCGAAGCGGGCTGCCCCAATCAGTGAATAGGCTTTGGCGGGGTCGCCGGTGGCGAGCCTGGCCCGGGTGAGCGTCTCCAGGACGGCGGGATTGTCTGGGTGTGTCCGATAGAGTGCCCCCAGCCGGCGCAGTGCGGCACGATATTTTTGTTGCTTGATCAGGGCGCGCGCTGTGAGCAGTTGGGCGCTGAGTGAGTTTTTCCATTTTTCGGACAAGGATGCGATGGCTTTCAGGGCACTGTCCGGGCGGTCGTTTTGCTGTAGCGCGACGGCGCGGGAGAGGATGGTTGCATCGCGTGTTCCCGAATTCGCATCGGTCTGGTTGGACAGGCTGTGGGTCAATCCTCGGGTGCGTGCCTGGAATGTCTCGAAAGCAAGCGAGTCGGGCGGGGTGGGCTTCGATGCAGCGGGCTTGTCATGGTCGAATATCGAGAACTGGTCTGCGATACGTGCCGTGGGTAACGGGTGGGTTTGCAGGAATTCCAGTGCGGCGTCTTCATTGGTGTGGCTGGTCTCGCGCAGCCGTTCGAAAAAGCGGCTCATGGCCTTGGGGTCGTAGCCGGCGCCTGTCAGGATCTGTCTGCCGATACGGTCGGCTTCGCGTTCGTTGGCGCGCGTGAATGCCAGTTTGGCGCTGGTATTGGCGGCCAGGCCGGTATAGAGCGCGGCCTGGCCCAGTGCGGGTACTTGGCTGCTGGCAATGATGGCGGCCAGTATGCCCAATGTGGTGCCGATATCGACCTTGCTGGCCTTTTGGTAGAAACGCGCCAGGTGGCGCTGGGTGACATGAGCGATTTCGTGGGCGAGCACGGCGGCAAGCTGGTCCTCGCTCTGCGCCAGGTCGATCAACCCCGTGTGGACGACGATGATGCCGCCGGGTGCTGCGAAAGCGTTGATCGTTGGGTCTTGGAGGATCAGGAAGTGGAACGGAAACTGGACGTTGCCAGCCTGGTTCAGCAGCCGGGTACCGAGATTGGATAAATAGTAGTTCAGCTCGACATCCTCGATAATCGGAAGTTCCCGACGTAACTGGGTAAGCAGTTCACGACCGAGCCGGCCTTCTTCCCGGGGGGTCAGGGCCTGGTTGGCCGGGTCGCCGATAGTGGGCAGGTTGTCCTCCACGTCACTGTAGCTGGCCGCTGCCGATGCGCAGGCCAGGGCCAGCAATAGTGTCTGTATGAGGTACTTCATGGTTGCTGCATTGTTCAATGGTTTCCGTGCTTTGTCTCGACGCCCGGTTGGTCGTTCATATCGACGCCCATTCTACCTGCTAAAGTCGCGAATGCGACCTGAACGGGGACTGAGCACGTATCGTTAGTTGTGCCGATGTCTTGATGGATGCGGGGTGTTTCTGTTCGCAAGACGCTTGCTTTTTATGTGGACAATTGATTTGGCGAAAAAGTCATATTAGTATTGTCTAATATTTTGATTTTTGTATGGGAGATCACAGTTTATGTTTGGAATCAAAGAAATCAGCGCAACGGAATTGTCCGACTGGATGGCCAGGGGGGAAAACTTCCGGTTGGTCGATGTGCGTAGTGCCGGGGAGGTTCAGCAAGGCATCATCGAAGGTGGCGAATTTATCCCCATGCATCTGATTCCACTGAAAGCGTCGGAATTCGCGAATGACGAGAAGGTGGTATTCTACTGCCGCAGTGGCGCGCGCTCAGGGCAGGTCTGCGCTTTCTTGCAGCAGCAGGGAATCAACAACGTCTACAACCTCAGCCGGGGGATTCTCGGTTGGGCTGGTGCGGGATTCAATCTGGTGAGGCCCGAGTCTTTGCAGGTTGCGGGATAAGCCCGGATGCGGAAGTGGATTCGGATATGACTGGCCGTCTCATCAAAAGTCCGGCAGAATCGAGCGGTTTTTGCGAAATGATGGTTTACGATCAGGTTGCCGGTCGATAGAAGACGGGTTCACAGTTACTGAATACACGAGGTTTATTGATCATGTCAGAAAAGAAGCTTGCAATTATTGCTACCAAGGGCACGCTGGATTGGGGTTATCCTCCTTTCATCCTTGCCTCGACGGCGGCGGCGCTCGGTTATGAGACCCAGGTTTTCTTCACCTTCTATGGGTTGCAGTTGCTGAAGAAGGACCTCGACCTTCAGGTTTCTTCGCTCGGTAACCCGGGCATGCCCATGCCGATGCCAGTACCGGTCATGTTGCAGGCCTTGCCGGGGATGCAGTCGATGATGACGACCATGATGAAGAAGAAGATGAAGGAAAAAGGCGTCGCGGATCTCGCTGAGTTGAGGGATCTCTGTGTCGAGGCGGAAGTGTCGATGGTCGCCTGCCAGATGACCGTGGACCTGTTCGAGATGGACACCAGCGAATTCATCGATGATGTGGAATACGGTGGTGCTGCAACGTTCTTCGAGTTTGCGGGCGAATCGGATATCTGTCTTTTCATCTGACAGGATCGAGGACCTAAAAAAAAGCCCTGGCATCCGCTCCAGGGCTTTTTTTTGTGAGTGGGATTTTGTGATGAGCGCCGTTGGTTCTGGGGTGTTCGATGGAAAAGACGCCTGGAGGATTGCGGAATCTTGTTGCTTACAAGGCCCTTGGCTATAGTCGATCGGGTAACCGGGCCGACGTCAGACTCGGGTCTATCTCTTTTGGGGTACTTGGGGGTGTAGTGGGGGCATCCCAACAAGGGGGCTGTTCACAACCCGGGCTATCCCATAGACTTGTCGCATGTCTGAAGGCCGGCGCCAGCCGGACGTTAGCTCGAAATTGTACACCCACGCTTGCATGCGGTGGGTTTTACTGTCTAAAAATGTTTTAGGAGATCGGCATGGCTGATAAGCACTTTGATACTCCGATGCTGGACGAACTGGAAAATGGCCCTTGGCCGAGCTTTATTTCCGGTTTCAAGCGCTTGCGCGACGAGCATCCGGATGAGCGCATTCGAAACACCGCAAACTCGTTGCTGGGGCAACTGGAGCATTCCTACGAAACCCGCAAGGGTTACTGGAAAGGCGGCACCGTCAGTGTCTTCGGGTATGGTGCGGGCATCATTCCCCGCTTCTCGGAAGTCGACAAGGCTTTTTCCGCCTCGAAAGAGTTCCACACCTTGCGTGTTCAGCCCCCACCGGGCAACCACTACTCTACCGATATGTTGCGCCAACTGGCGGACAGCTGGGAAAAGTACGCATCGGGTTTGATTACTTTCCACGGTCAGACCGGTAACATCATGTTCATCGGTGCCGACACCGAAGCCACTCAGAAATTCTTCGACGAGATCAATGACTACGGGTGGGATCTTGGTGGTGCGGGTCCTGACGTCAGAACGGGTATGTCCTGTGTCGGTTCTGCGCGTTGCGAGCAATCCTGTATCGATGAGCAGCGTGTTCACCGGACATTGCAGAACAACTTTACCGATGATGTGCATCGCCCGGCGCTGCCATACAAGTTCAAGTTCAAGATCTCGGGTTGCCCGAATGATTGTCAGAACTCAATCGAACGTTCGGACTTTTCCGTGATTGGTACTTGGCGTGATGACATGAAGGTCGATCAGGAGCAGTTCAAGCAATACCTGCAGACCAAAGGTCGTCAGTATCTGATCGACAATGTCATTACTCGCTGCCCGACCAATGCACTGTCCATCAGTGATGATGACACGCTGCAGGTTGATAACCGCAACTGTGTACGTTGCATGCACTGCCTGAATGTCATGCCCAAGGCTCTGTCTCCAGGGGATGATCGTGGTGTGACCATCAGTATTGGCGGCAAGCGCACGCTGAAGATTGGTGACCTGATGGGTAGCGTCATCATTCCGTTCAAGAAGCTCGAAACCGAGGAAGATTGGGAAAGCCTGGTCGAACTCGCGGAAGAGGTGATCGACTTCTGGGCGGAGAACGGTCTTGAGCACGAACGCTGCGGTGAAATGATCGAGCGGATCGGTCTTGCCAACTTCCTGGAAGGCATTGGCGTCGATGTCGATCCGAACATGCTCAATCATCCGCGCCAAAGCTCCTATGTGCGTATGGACGATTGGGATCAGGAGGCAGAGAAATGGTTCCAGCGCAAAGCTGAGGAAGCAGCCGCCTGACGCATGCTTGAATGAACGCGCCCGTATCGAATACGGGCGCGTTTTATCCCTAAGATTTAGTATCTAATTAATTTCTGAAATTTGGAGAAGGCTATGTCTGAAAACGCAGCCCCACGCCCCCCTATTGAGTCTGGTTGCCCTGATGCATTCCAGTATATGCACCCTGCGCTACGCAGAAACTATGGAAACTGGGCCTATCATGAGGATCCGCAACCCGGCGTTCTGCTGCACGTGTCCAAGTCTGGTGAGAAGGTCTGGACCGTCAAGGCAGGCACCCAGCGAATCCTGGATGTTTTCACCTTGCGTACGCTCTGTGACATAGCCGACAAGTATGCGGATGGCCATATCCGGTTCACACTGCGCTCCAATATGGAGTTCATGACCACCAAGGAAGAAAACGTTCAGCCGATGATCGATGAGCTGACGGAAAAAGGCTTTGTTGTTGGTGGTACGCGGAATTCAGTGACCACGTTGTCGCATACTCAAGGCTGGTTGCACTGTGATATTCCGGGTACGGACGCATCCGGCGTGGTCAAGTCGATGATGGATGAGCTCATCGATGAGTTTAAATCCTGGAATATGCCCAACCGGGTTCATATCACGACTTCGTGCTGCCAGATCAACTGCGGTGGACAGGGCGATATCGCCATCAACGTTCAGCATACCAAGCCGCCGAAGATCAATCACGATCTCGTGGCCAATGTATGTGAGCGGCCGTCCGTTGTTGCGCGTTGTCCGGTGGCTGCGATTCGCCCGGCCTTGGTCAATGGCAAGCCTTCGCTCGAGGTCGATGAGCGTAAATGCATTTGCTGTGGCGCCTGCTTCCCGCCGTGCCCGCCGATGCAGATCAATGATGCCGAGCATACCAAGCTGGCGATCTGGGTGGGTGGTAATCACTCCAACGCACGTGGCAAGCCAACTTTCCAAAAGCTGGTGGCCGCGGGTATTCCGAACAATCCGCCACGCTGGCCGGAAGCTGCGGCAATCGTCAAGAAGATTCTCAAGGTCTACAAGGAAGATGCGAAGGATTGGGAGCGTATCAATGAGTGGATCGAGCGTATCGGTTGGCCGCGTTTCTTCGAATTGACAGGTCTGCCGTTCACCAAGTTCCATATCGATAACTGGCGTGGTGCTCGTGCGAGCCTGAACTCTTCGGCGCACATCCGCTTCTAGCCTGAGCAGGTGCCTGATATGAAATTTACGGTACAGATAAACGAAGGCCCTTATCAGCACCAAGCCTCCGATTCCGCCTTGCAATTCACCAAGGCGGCATTGGAGAAAGGTCATGAAATCTTTCGGGTGTTCTTCTACCATGATGGCGTCAATAACGGGACTCGTCTGACGGTCCCGCCACAAGATGACCGCAACTTGCAGAAAGCCTGGTCGGAGCTTGCTGAAAAGCATGGTCTTGATCTGGTCATCTGTATTGCTGCGGCCCAGCGCCGGGGCATCATGGATGAAAACGAAGCCAAGCGTCAGGGGCTCGATGCCGATAACATCGCCCCCGGGTTTCGGATCTCGGGTCTCGGTCAGTTGATCGAGGGTGGTATTCAATCCGATCGATTGATCGTGTTCGGGGATTAGCGGGGACAGACGATGTCGACAGTCAAAAAATTCATGTTCGTTAACCGTAAGGCGCCGTATGGCACGATCTATGCGCTCGAGTCTCTCGAAGTTGTTCTGATCAGTGCGGCATTCGAGCAGGATGTCAGTCTCGCCTTCGTGGATGATGGTGTCTACCAGATTGCCAAAGGGCAATCGACCGAAGAGATCGGGATGAAAAATTTCTCCCCAACATATACGGCGCTTGGTGACTATGAAGTAACCAAGATCTATGTGGAAAAAGAGTCACTGGATGAACGGGGTCTGACGATTGATGATCTGATGGATCTGAAATATGAAGACGAAGACGATGACTGGGCCGAGAAGGATTCGATCCGCGTCGTGAGTTCTGAAGAACTTGCCCAGATCATGGGTGAGCAAGAAGTGATCTTGAGTTTCTAGGAGTAGATGATGGCAATGCTTCATATCGTCAACAAATCCCCGTTCGAGCGTAATTCCCTGAAATCCTGTATCAGGCTGGCAGAGGAAGGCTCATCGGTTCTGCTGATCGAAGACGGGGTATATGCTGCCATGCAGAATACCTCGGTGGCTGACCAGGTCAGTGCTGCCACTGGACTCAAGTTTTATGTGCTGGGTCCTGATCTGAAGGCGCGGGGTATGAGTGAGGAAAAACTGATCGATGGAATCAGCGTTGTGGACTATGGCGGCTTTGTCGATCTCACTGCTGAGCACGATGTTGTTCAGTCATGGCTTTGATAGTTTAATTTGGTTGATTTAGGAGAGACTAAGATGGCAATTGAAATTAATGGCAAGACTTACGAAACAGACGAAGAAGGTTATCTCGCTAACCTGAACGACTGGGATGAAGACGTGGCTAAAGCCATGGCCGCGGCCGATGACACCGAGCTGACCGAAAATCACTGGGAAGTCATCAACTTCCTCCGCGAATACTATGATGAATATCAGATTGCTCCTGCGGTACGGGTTCTGACCAAGGCGATTGGCAAGAAGCTGGGTAAGGACAAGGGTAACAGCAAATATCTTTATGAGCTGTTTCCCTATGGCCCGGCCAAGCAAGCTTGTAAATACGCCGGCCTGCCCAAGCCGACTGGCTGCGTATAACAGGTCGATTTTTGGCTGCGGAAGCTTGTCTTCCGCAGCTAAAACCTAACAACTGATGGAGTACAGAAACCATGTCGTTTCTGACTATCTTCTTTGCCTTTTTGTTTTACATCGCCACGGCTGTTCTGGTGGGTGGATTGGCATACAAGATCTGGGTTTTCTATAAAACGCCAGCGCCATTGAAAATTCCGACCACGCCGGCGCCGATTACAGCTACCGGGGTAGCTTACCGGTTGTTTCGGGAAGTGGTTTTGTTCGAAAGCCTGTTCAAATCCAATAAATGGATCTGGATTTTTGGCTACCTGTTTCATTTTGGAATGCTGCTCGTGCTGTTGCGACACCTGCGGTATTTCACGTTACCTGTTTGGTGGTGGGTCGACCTGATCCAACCGTTTGGAAAGTATGCTGCGTTCGCGATGATCGCAGGTCTGGCTGGCCTGTTTGCGCGCAGGATTCTCGTCGACAGGGTGCGTTATATTTCGGCTCCGTCCGATTATCTGATGCTTCTGTTGTTGCTGGGTATTGCTATCACCGGTGGCATGATGTCGTTCGTCGTGCATGGTATCGATATCGTCAGCCTCAAGGCATTTTTCCTAGGGTTGATGTATTTCGACTGGCAACCGTTCCCGGGTAATGCGTTGCTGGCCATTCACTTGTTTCTGGTGGCGACGCTGATGATTATTTTTCCGGTCAGCAAACTGTTGCACGCGCCGGGTGTCTTTTTCAGCCCGACACGCAATCAGATCGACAATCCGCGTGAGAAACGCCATGTGGTCGACTGGGCGCTGAAGCTCGAATCGCAAGATAACTCCTGAGGATATAGTTGTGGCGGACTTTGATACACCCGAAATAAAAGAGGAAATCATCGTTCCTCATATCCAGCCAGGCGTGATGGAATGGGAAGGTCCATTCGTCGCAAAGCCCGAGCATCAGGCGGATCTCGGATTTCCGGAAGAACTGGTCGACGACTGGAAGGAAAAAGCGATCGCCAAAATGGGCGAGCTGGCTGGCAAGTACCGCTCGGTAAAGGTATTTTTGGATTCCTGTGTAAAATGCGGTGCTTGTACCGACAAGTGTCACTATTTCCTCGGTACGTCGGATCCGAAGAACATGCCCGTCGCACGTCAGGATCTGTTCCGCAAGGTATACCGCCGCTACTACACATTCGCGGGCAAGTACTTTCCGAAACTGGTTGGCGCCGTCGATCTGGACGAGAAAGTCCTGGATGACTGGTACAACTACTTTCATCAGTGTTCCGAATGTCGACGCTGCTCCGTGTACTGTCCCTATGGCATCGACACGGCTGAAATCACCATGGCTGCGCGCGAAGTGATGGCGAGCGTCGGCAAGGGGATGAAATACAGCAACGAAATCATCGGCAAGGTTTTCAAGATTGGAAACAACCTGGGCTTGCCGCAACCCGCACTGGCAGACACGCTGGAAGGTCTTGAGGAAGAGGTCGAGGAAGACACTGGCGTCAAGGTCAAGTATCCGCTCGATCAGAAAGGCGCCGAGATTTTGCTTGTGACGCCATCTGCCGACTTCTTCGCGGAACCCCATGTCGATGGACTGATCGGATACGGCAAGGTTTTCCATGAGGCCGGCGTTTCCTGGACACTCAGCTCGAAGGCTTCTGAAGCAGCCAACTTTGGTTTGTTCATTGGCAGTTATGAAAATATGCGTAAAGTCGCATTACGCATACGTGAAGCTGCAATCGAGTTGGGCGTCAAGCGCATCGTTTTCGGAGAATGCGGACATGCTTGGCGTGTGGCCTACAGTTTCCTGAACACGCTCGCAGGCCCGTTTGACTTTCTCGATCAGAATTATCCGATTCCACAGCATATTCTGGAATTCACGCTGGATCAGCTGGAGCGCGGTAATCTCAAGATCGACAAATCGGAAAATGACTGGATGACCGTGACTTTTCACGATTCCTGCAATATCGCCCGGGCGTCGCGAATCGGAGACTATCCGGGAAGCCAGTTCGAAACTCCGAGGAAGGTCATCAAGGCTGTCTGCAACAACTTTGTCGACATGCGTAAGGACACCATTGGCGAAGGTACCTTCTGCTGCGGTGGGGGTGGTGGTCTGTTGACCGATGACTTGATGGAAGTGCGCGTCAAAGGCGCGTTACCTCGCATGACTGCGCTGAAAGATGTTGTGGAAAACGAAGGGGTGACGCACATGGCTGCCATCTGCGCCATTTGCAAGAGCCAGTTTTCCAAGGTATTGCCGTATTACGGGTTTACGATGGACCAGATCGTCAGCGTCCACCAACTCGTCAGTAATGCCATCGTATTGACCGGGCAAGACGGGGCTGATGAAGCAGACGATGCTTCGGAAGCTGCGGCCTGACAGTTTGACTTTTAACCTTTTAACCGAATAGAACGGGGAATTTGATTATGGCTACTTCCCAAGAAGATATGAGCAAGAAGTTTACGTTCCGTCGTTTCCAGGATGGTGACAATAAATGGAAGCGCCTGAACGACAAGATCTTTAAAGAGGATAAATCACACAAATGCCCCGTTTATGTTCAACGGACGCCGCCCTGTCAGGGCAGCTGTCCCTCCGGGCATGATATTCGTGGTTGGCTCGATATCGTCCGTGGTATCGAAAAGCCGCCTGCCGACATGAGCATGCAGGAGTACGCGTTCAAGCGTGCGACCGAAGCAAATCCGTTTCCGTCGGTCATGGGTCGGGTTTGCCCGGCACCCTGCGAAGATGGTTGTAACCGCAACCAATTGGAAGAATTCGTAGGCATCAACTCGGTGGAGCAATATATTGGCGATACCGCGATTGAGAAAGGGTTCACCTACGGTCAGCCAGGACCTGATACCGGCAAGAAAATCGCCGTTATCGGTGGTGGTCCGGGCGGTTTGACCGCTGCACATCAACTGCGCCGTCTTGGTCACGCCGTCACCCTGTTCGACGATAATGCCGAGCTGGGCGGGCTGATGCGTTATGGCATTCCCAACTATCGTATTCCCCGCGACAAGCTGGATGCGGAAATCAAGCGAGTACTCGACCTCGGTGTTGAGACACGGATGAACACGCGTGTAGGTACCGATGTTTCGGTCGAAGACCTCGACAAGGAATTCGACGCAGTCATCTGGGCCGTGGGCTTGCAGAATGGACGTCCGTTGCCGGTTGATGGCTGGGCCGATGCGCCGAACTGTGTCGATGCCCTCTCCTATCTCAAGGCGTTCAATCAGGGTCGGATGAAAGTCACCGCCAAAAAAGTGGTTTGTATCGGTGGTGGTGACACCTCGATCGACGTGGTGTCCGTTGCCCGGCGTCTGGGACATAATCCGGCTGCCGGCAATCCCGAGGACGTGGTGCTCGACAAGGAGATGGTTCAGGACGAGGCCTTGACCAAGGACGCACAGCCCACGGATGCGACACTCACCTCGCTGTTCACGCGGGACAAGATGTTCGCGCAGCCACACGAAGTCGTCGATGCGGATAACGAAGGTGTCGAAATTCTCGATGGTGTGATGCCGCTGGAAGTGATCGTTGGTGAAGATGGCCGCGCTACCGGGCTCAAGGTCTGTGACTGCACCATGGACGGCATGAAGCCGGTACCGGTCGAAGGTACCGAGCGTGTTCTGGAAGCGGATTTGATCGTTTCCGCCATCGGTCAGTATTCCGATCTTGAGGGCTTTGAAGATCTCGCGGGTGAAAATGGTCTGTTCGAGGTCGACCGCAACTATCAGGTCAAGGACAAGC
>Ga0256841_1001594_pt1 | contig 19166 bp, 14 predicted proteins | sample 356308metaG_FD_185971 | JGI IMG/M metagenome (GOLD analysis project Ga0256841, IMG submission 185971) | Hydrothermal vent microbial communities from Mid Atlantic Ridge, Atlantic Ocean - 356-308 | ecosystem: Environmental > Aquatic > Marine > Hydrothermal vents | place: Atlantic Ocean: Mid... | reverse complement strand
TGGCCGGACTCTCTTTTTCTGTCTACTCATGATTCTGGTCGGTGGGTTGGCCCAAGTCCTGAGCCCCCTTAGACCAAGCCATCCTGAGGTCGCGGCATCCCTTCTTCATCGGTTTTTTCCCGGGAGGGGTGCGGATTCTGGCCAAGTTTCGTTCGATTCCTATCCTGCGCTTCTTCCCCCACCTCAAGGCTATTGGCAGGCCTTCCGGCGATCCAAGCTTGGAGGGACCAAGCATGGCGCCTCCAGGCCCAACATCCTTCTTTTTTTCCTCGAGAGCGTCCGCGCCAATGCCACGAGCGTTTACAATCCTTCACTCGGAACCACTCCTTTTCTTGCTCGATTGGCTAAGCGCTCCCTTGTAGCTGAACATGCCTATGCCTTTACGAACGGGACCGCCAAGGAACTGTTTACCGCCTTCAGCGGGCACCCCCCCCGCTTGACCCGGGAGCATGTCGAAGCAGGGAGGCTGCCAACAGGGTCGGGACTTCCCCGGGAGTTGGTGCGGCTGGGATACCAAACGGTCTTTTTTTACGCAGCCCTGGAATTTCATGAAAGGCAGCTCCTCCTGATGAAGGATCTGGGGTTCCAGGAACACTATACCGGGCCTCGGCTGGCCCATGCCTTTCCCGAGGTCTTGAGGTTTAGCAAAAGAGCAAAGCAGAAGCTGGATAATCATAGGTCCGCAAAGGAACTGAGCATTCTCCGAAATTACTACGGATACGAAGATCGGAGTCTTGTGGACCCGATCCTAAAATGGATCCGAAACCACAAGGGAAAGCCTTGGTTCCTTTCAACGCTCAATCTCACAACCCACCATCCCTACCATGCCCCTGCCTCGTGGAAACGCCGCCATTTCCCAATTCCAAAGGACCACCCCCTTCCGGCAGAGTTCCAGGAATACTTGAATGCGGTGGCCTATCTGGATTCTGTCCTGGAAGAGCTTTTTGGGAGAATGGAGCGGGAAGGCTTTTTGAAAAATACCATTGTCATTCTTATGGGGGATCACGGGGAGTCTTTCAAAGAAAATGGGTTTTTTGGGCATGGGCACGGCTTGGATGAAAATGGTGTCCGGGTTCCCCTGATTCTTTTTGGGCCAAAAGCCTTGATCGGTTCTCCTCGGAAGATTGGAGGCTTACGTTCGATGTTGGACCTCGTTCCTACAATCGCATCTCTCGTGGGAGTGAAAATGCCTGTGGTCCCTTCTTCCCCTCTTAGAGGCAAAAGTTTGTTGGAATCGGTCCCCAAAGAGCGAGAGCTTTTTCTCGCCGCTTGGTTAAACCCAGAAAAGACCGCTCTTTTTCAAAACAGCAGGCGTTACCTGTTTGACCGGTCCTTTCATCGCTTGGAAGCCTACGATCTTCTCTCCGACCCAGAGGAAAAGAAGGACCTTTTTTCTCAGCTTTCCCCTGCGTTTGTGGAGAGATTGTGGAAAAGGGAGGCCGTTTGTCGACGGGAGATTGATCGCTTTTTTATTGCTGGTGAGGCTGCTGAAATTGCAAAAATCAGGCGGAAAAACCTTCCCTCTCTCGCCAAAAAAATGCATGTGCGTTTTGGTGACAGTCTTCTTCTTGAAGGGGTGGAAGCTCCTGAGGAGGTTCCCTTTTTTGGCTATGGGACACTCTATTTAGGTTTCCGGGTTCTTCAAAATCCACCCCTTTCCACAAGCTTGGAGTTGCGGTTTTTACAAAAAGGGGCCATAAAAAAACCTCTTTGCATCCTGGATCCCAACCGGAACCCTCCGGAGAACTGGCACAAGGGGGATGCGATCCTGATCCCCATCCCTCTCTTCTTTCCTAACTTCATTGTGGAACAAGGTCCCTTGGAACTGCAACTTCGCGTAGTGGAGAAAGCTCGGAATAGAGATCTACTTCCCCGGAGAGCCAAGAGGGGACATCCTTGGGTTTCACTCGGACGAATTGTCGTCCGTGATCCTTCTTGGATTCCCCATCCCAGGTCCAGAGAGACAGTTTTGGGAGAAAGGTTCGAGGTTGAGAAGGTTCCTTTAAAAGGCCTCCATCCTTCGAGGGATTCTGCGCAGTCTCTTTTGAGGAAATGGGAAAGGGGGGGAGGAGCCTTAGTCTTGGCGGGTTTGATGCTTCACTTGCACAAGGACCCAGCACCCCTGGCGGAGGCCTATCTCAAAGGGACATCCAAGCTCCGGTGGAAAATGATTCCTTTGTTCGAGCGATTGGGACGTCGTTCTGTGCCTTTGTTGGTCAAGTTCATGAATACAGCCCAAGGGGACCGGGCTCTTCCCGCTGCTGAGGCTCTCAGGCGGATCGGCTTTTCCTGTCTTCCGGCCCTGCTCTCCAGTTTGCTTCCTCTTGAAGCCAAGGAGCGGGAGCAAGTGCTTTCTTGGGTGAGAGGAATCCAAGTGGATCCCGGCGGAGGTCTCCAAGCTTTGTTTTTGGAGTATTTGGGGACAGACCTTGCCAAGGCTGTACGGGCACAAATTCTTCTGAGCTTTGCTCCTCGGGAGAGTGTGAAGATGCTCAAGTTTGGAGTCCCAAAGGTGAAGGAGGGAGAAAGCCTCGAGCGCGTTTTGATGCTTATCCGTATTCTTGGAGAGCAGGCAAGGGAGCTGGTTCCCGTTTTGCAAAAAAAGCGGGAGGAGGTTTCTGAACCTTGGAAAAGCAAAATTCAAGCAACTCTGGAACGTATCTCCCCCAGGCTCAAGAATGGAAGGGGCAAATAGCAAACTCCTATGCCTGTTTTTTTTTTGCTGGGAGCAGATGCCTTGAGGTCCGGAATCAACCGGGGTTATGAGAAGGGGACGGATCCCTTCGGGATCGCGACGCCAATGGAGAGAACATGGGAATTCGTGAGCAGAGTGTAGGGGAAATTGCTGCCAGGTTGCCTGGTGCGATCGAGGTTTTTTATCGCCATGGAATCGAATTCTGCTGTGGAGGTGGGGCCTCCTTCCTGGATGTTTGTGCGGAGAAGGGGCTTACCCCAAAAGATGTGCTCGCCGAGATCGAAAAAGCGGGTGAGGAGGCCTCAGGCGGTTTTCGCGCCTGGGAGGAGGCGAGCGTCGCGGAAATCGTTTCCCATCTTTTGGAAGACTATCATGTTCCTCAAAGGGAGCTTATGGATCAGTGCGCCGATTGGGTTGTCCGGGTTGCAAGGCGGCATCTCGAAAAAGATGCCAGACTCCCTGCCTTGCGCGAGACCTACCTCGCCCTTCGAGATGAGCTGATGGAGCATTTCACAAGGGAGGAAGAAGTTTTATTTCCTGCCATTCTTTCGGGGAAGCCCGAAGAGGCTGAAGCCTTACTCGCAACCTTGAGCGAGGAGCACCAAACCGCAGGAGCCTCATTGGAGGAAATTCGGAAGCTTTGCGATGACTTCCGTATCCCCGAAGAAGCCTGTAATACCTGGCGTGGCTTGCTCCAAGGCCTGGAAAAGCTTGAGCGGGGCCTCCACAAGCACATCCACCTGGAAAACAATGTTCTTTTTCCAAAGCTCACAAAGCCAAAAGAATAAAAGGCTGCAAGAATAAAAGTTAAAGAAATAGATGGACCAAACTTCTTCCATGATCCGAGCCGAAGGTTTGACTTATTCTTTTGGTTCTCGGCGAGCAGTCGACGACCTGAGTCTCTCCGTGCAACGAGGTTGCTGCTTCGGTCTTCTTGGGCCGAATGGGGCGGGAAAGACAACAACGATTCGGATGCTTACCGGGACTTTGGTTCCCGATTCTGGCCGCGTTCTCATGGATGGCGCGCTGGACCCCAGTCAGAAAGAAAGCAAGCGCCTCATCGGGTTTGCCCCCCAGGCCCTGGCTCTGTATGACGAACTCTCTGCCCGAGAGAATCTGGCTTTTCTCGGACGTTTTTATGGGTTTTCAGGTGGGGCTCTTCGCAAACGTTGTGACGAAGTGCTGGAACTTGTTGGGCTTCGAGAACGGGCCAAAGATCTGGCGGGGTCTTTCTCAGGGGGGATGAAGCGGCGTCTGAATCTTGCTTGTGCCCTTGTCCATGCCCCCAAGATCCTGTTCTTGGATGAACCTACGGTTGGCGTGGACCCACAATCGCGCAATCGTATTTTCGACAATGTAAAAGATCTCAAGGCCCAAGGGATGACCATCCTCTATACGACCCATTACATGGAGGAGGCCGAACGCCTTTGTGATCGAGTGGCCATCATGGACCAGGGGCGGATTCTGGCAGAAGGTTCTGTTGCGGAGCTTAAAAATTCTTATGGAGGTACGCCCATTCTTCGGATCCAGGTTCAGGACCAAGAAGAGGAGCTCTTCCCCATCGAGGATCCTATGGCTGAAATCCCCCGCCTCCTTGCAAAGCATCCGGACCTTGTTTCCTTTGAGTTCGATCGGCCCAATCTGGAACAAGTGTTTCTGCGTTTAACCGGAAGGAAGCTGCGAGACCAATGATTCCCATTCTGAACTTGGCCTTTAAGGACTTAAAAATCCTGCTTCGTGACCGAGGAGGTCTCTTTTTTGTTTTGGTTTTTCCACTCATCTATGCCCTCTTCTTTGGGGCCATCTTCAGTGGGGAAGGAGGCCAGAGTGTCATGCGGATCTCGGTCATCGACCAAGATAGGAGCGAAGCCTCTCAATCTTTTCTCCAACGTTTGGAAAAGAGCCCCAGCCTCAGCTTAGAGGGGCATTCGCTTGCGGAGGCTAAAGCTTTGGTCCGTAGGGGTAAGCTCGTTGCCTACTGTGTTCTTCCGAAAGGCCTGGGCGAAAGTTCCCTTTTTGCCCCTTCAAAAAACCCTCCAAAAATCTTGTTAGGCATTGACCCCTCCCGAAAAGCCGAAAAGGGTTTTCTCCAAGGGATTCTCACTGAAGCTTGGTTTGCCGGGCTCCAGGAGACATTTATGAATACAAAAAAAATGAGGGCGGAAGTAGACCGGTCTCTAAAGCAAGCGATGGGAGCCAAAAACCTCAGCTCTGTCGACAAGGCGAGGCTTAGGGACATGTTGGTTTCCATCGACAAATTCTATGCAAGCTGGGAGCAAAAACGCGTCCAGGTTAAATCCATGCCCCAGTCTGGCACCACCCAGCAAAGCGAGAAACCCCAAATCCAAATGGGGCCTGAATTTATTTTCCAGGGAATTGGACCAAAACGAGTTCGGCCGGCCTCAGCTTTTGAAGTGAGTTTCCCTTCGTCCATCCTTTGGGGAATGATCGCTTGTGTGAGCGCATTTGCTCTTTCCATCGTCAAGGAGCGAGTCCGGGGAACCTTTTTACGCTTGGAGGTTGCTCCCATTCCCAAAGGAAGCATTTTGTTAGGAAAAGCTTTTGCCTGTTTCCTTGCGGCCACTGCGGTTTGCGTTCTCCTGCTCCTTTTTGCTTCTTTGGTTTTTGGCGTTCGTATGCAAGCGCCCTTTAAGCTCCTTGTTGGAGTTCTCATGACAGCTTTTTGTTTCTCCGGAATCATGATGTTTGTCGCCTCCTTGGGGAAGACGGAACAAGCAGTCGCGGGAGCGAGCTGGGCAATCATGATTGTGATGATGATGCTCGGAGGAGGGATGGTTCCTCTGATTGCCATGCCATCTTGGATGGCGCAGCTCTCGGACCTGAGCCCAGTGAAATGGGGAATCCTGAGCTTGGAGGGAGCAATATGGCGCCATTTCAGCTGGATGGAGCTACTTCCTTTTTTAGGGCTCCTCTTGGGTGTTGGGATCCTTGGCCTTCTTCTTGGAACCTATCTCCAATTTCGAGGAAGAGGGGGCTGAGCCTCCCAGGGAAGGCCTTCCCTGGGAAGACCTCATTGAACGGCCTTACGACAGATCCTCTAATTGGCGCTTAAGATAGTCCAGGTCGTCGGCGAACTGTGCGAGGGCCAATTTGTCCGACTCACTGAGGTCCTTGAATTGAGCCGTGACGGTCACCGAGGGACTCCCTTCCTCTTCCTGGAGTTCGGCTCCTTGGACGATAGCGTCCACATCGAAATATCCCTTTTTGCAGAGCTTGACTTGGAATTTGACATGGATTTCCGAATCCTGAGGAAAGAGGGATTGCATATCCTCTGCGCTAAGATTGCGGAGGCTCGCATTCCATTTGAAGCGGATTTTTTCGTGGTCCACACTGAGAACCCTTCCATGCCCGGTTGGATGTCTTCCCATTTTCGCACGACGTCCTTCGTCCGGGAACGTGAAAAGAACGCGGCTCTCTCCCAAAACGGAAGGTGCGTCCTGTTTGAGCATGTTTTCTTCGAGGAAGGCTTCCGCCTCTTCGTTGGTATCGAAGGTCGGAACAATGCGGTCGATTCCGAGTTTGTTGAGAACGCTTTTACAGAAGGGGGATGGCTGGGCGATGACCAGGTCGCCCCCCTCGGCTTTGAAACGCTTGTAAGCCTTGATGATGGCTCCTAATGCCGTGGAGTTGATGAATCGTACTTTTCGGAGATTCAAAATGGCAAAGAGATAGCCCTCACTGAGGATCTCATCCACCAACTCTTGAAGCTTGGGGGCGTAAAAAGTATCGAACTCGCCGCGGAGCCTGAGTTCAACATGATTTTCGAAGGTGAGTTTGTCGATTTTCATCTGGATTCGAAGGTTGGATCAAAGGGATCTATGGAAAGGCCCATCATAGACTTCCTTTCCAAAGATCCCCATGGCTTCCTTGAGGAAAGGCAAATAAGGGTTTTATTCTTTCGCAAGGGGCCAGCGTTCGACAGAATCTTACACCTCATGTTTCGAAATCCATTCCGAAAAAAAGGGCGGGGGGAAGAAGGGGATCATGATCCGCTCGAAGAATCGGTGGACTTCCTCACCGGGGATCCTGCGAAGGATCGGCGGAGCTTGCAGCTCTTATTGGATGCAATTTCGGAGGTTGCAACCACTTTGGAACCCTCGGAACTGCTTCAGAGCTTGGTGGACAAGTCCTTGGAGGTCACCAGGAGTGAGCGGGGTTTTTTATTGTTGCTCGAAGAGGGTGGGGGACTTCGAGTGGAGGTTGCACGCGATTTGGAAGGCCGTGATCTCCCTTTGGATACCCATTATTCGCAGTCGGTGACCCAAAAGGTCCTTGAAACCGGGGAGCCGCTGGCATCTGTGGTGCAATCCAGTCGCGAAGCCCTCGATCTCGGCCAGTCAGTCTACGACCTGAAGCTGCGCTCTGTGATGTGCGTTCCTCTGGAAGGGCGCCAGGGAGTTCTTGGGCTGATTTATGTGGATTCGCGGGCCGAAGGTGAAGGTTTTAAGGCCCGGGATCTCCACTTTTTTGCCGCTCTGGCCCATCAGATGGCTCTCTCCATCGAGAATGCCAAGCTCTTCCAAGCCAGTCTCGAAAAGGTTCGCCTGGAAAAGGAACTGGAGTTTGCCAAAAAAATCCAAGCTCGCCTCATGGCGCAACCCCAAGGTCTTCCTCCCGGGATCCAGGTGTCTCATTGGTACCAGGCGGTCGATCGCGCCTCGGGGGATGTCTTCGATGTCATCATCGATCCTCGGGGGCCTCTTTCCATTATGCTCGGGGATGTAACTGGTCATGGGATCGGGCCCGCTCTGATTGCCCACTCGGTTCAGGCCGCCATGCATTCTTATTTGGAAATCCTGGAGGACCTTTCGGAGGTTGTCTCCAAAATGAATCATCGTTTTGTGGCAGGCTTGGAAGCGGGCACGTTTATGAGTCTTCTTCTCGCACGCATCGAGGAAGAAGGGGGAAAGCGCCAACTGCGTTGGGTGAATGCCGGCCATTCGGGTTCTTGGGTTGTTCAGAAATCGGGGGTTCGGGCTCTCGAAAATTCTTCTTCCGTCGTAGGGCTGGACGCAGACATGGTTTTCCCCACCGACGGACCCCTTACGCTCGAAGGCGGCGATCTTCTTTTCCTCTGTAGTGATGGTCTCTTCGAAGCCCGGAATGCTCATGGTGATTTTTTGGGTGAAGCTGCTGTCCAAGGATTCTTGGAGGGAACGCATGGCCAAAGCTCTGATGAACTTCTGGCTCGCGTTCGTCATGGCCTCCTCGACCATATGGGGCAAGTCCCCCTTGAGGACGATGTGATGTTGCTTTGCGTTTCACTAAGCGCCCTCGGATCAGAGAGATCATAAGGGGGATTTTTCTCGCCTTGATTGGGGAGATGCAAGCCATCGAAGACCTTGCATCTCCCAGTAGAGTCTCATGGACTCCTCAGATTATTTTAAACTGAACCAGGTGTAGTCACTCCTGGAGTTCGTTCCATCCGAGATGGTAAATCGAACGAAGACCCATTTGGAGGTTTGGGGAATGACGGAAGTGTCAAACAAGTAGGAGAATCCTTGCAGTTTATAGTCAGTCGAAGAAACCCAGGAGAACCTTCCCCTATTGACCGTCTGAGTGATATCGATAAAGCGGTTGTGAAGGAAGTCGTACCGTTCCACTTTTCTTGTGGAGGCTTTCCAGTAGTAGGGCATCGCTCCATAGGCGAAATTGATCCGAACCTTTTGGCCCCGAGTCGCAGAGTTTTTTTCCGCGCGGACACTGGAAAAAACATGGGTCCAGGCGCTAGGAGAATAGACATAGGTCCTTTTCCAGTGATTTCCTGCGGGATCTTTTGTTTCCACTGCAAAGTATTGGGCTTTCCGGTTGTCTGGATAGGTTTTCGGGGGTGAAAAGCGGAAACTGCCTGCGCCGCGATAAATCTTGGAATACGAACCCCCTGTCAGCTGATTGGGAAAGGAGCCGGTAGAGTAGCGGAAGCGGGCTAGATCAGGGGCTCCTCTCCAGCTCGAGACAAGGGATTTGACAAGAATATCTCCTGTCCCCGTATCGATCGTGCTGGTGGAATAATTATAGGGAGGCCGGTTATCTTTGATGCGCGCTCTTGTGTGAAAGGGGGTGTAGAGAGGGTCTCCAATATGGACGGTCTTCCAAGCAACCTTGGGGTCGGCAACGGCCGTTGCCTCTGCGAAGGTCCTTCCCTTCAAGAGATAATAAAGCATGACATCGGGCCGGGTGTGCCCATTGATGTAGGGTTCGGCGATGGATCCACTTGCGCCGGCCAAGCCTCTTTCGAGTCCTGAGGAAAGGAAAGAAGGTTTGGTTCGATGAGGATCGTGGAAGTTTTGGATCGAGTTGGAATCCAGGTCGCAAGCGACCGCACCCGGGACCCAGCTCCAGACATCCAGGAACTGGGAGTAGTTGTACCATCCGAAATAGAGGAGTGCATTTGGTCCTGAGAGTGCCGGTTGTCCGGTGGACCATTTGGCACCGGGTTCTCCCACTTCAAAGCCGGAATATTCCCAAAAAGTGGGGATGCCTTTTTGGATAGGAAAAGCTTTTGAATACGAGAACATATAGGAATAGCGGGCGTAGATGTTCACACCCGGGTAATTGGGGTAGTTGGCACTCAAGTAGCTGTCGGTTTTAAAGCCGTGCCGACTGTCAATATAGGCATTTCCTGAAATCTTCCCCCTTCCAAGAGCTCCATATTTTTCGTTGTAGAGAGCTGCGGTGATGAGATCCTTGGCGTTTTGGAGACTGGTCCCATCCAGGCGGCAAACCATATAGGTGGAGGATAGACCGTAGCGGGAATGGGAAAACCTTTTCCGATCCGTTGATTTTGTTGGGTTGTTGTGGAAGTAGGGGTTCGACATCCCAAAGCGATAAACATGGACCGTGGAAGGACTCAGTCTGCGGTGAAAGGGTTGGTCAAGATAATCATCTATTGACTGCAGGGAATTGGATGCTGGCGTTGGGGTAAGAACTGCATGGGGCACTCCATAACAGAGGAGAATGGTATCAATGTTCGTCTTTCCCAATGCTTGAAGTTTCGTGCGAAGAGGGACGACAAGCTCGGAAATGAAACGGTCCCAGGCCACGGTCCGAGAGCCTTTGAAGGTCTTTCGGTTTGTGGTTGTAAGCGCTAGGCCCAATAGGTTGGTATAGGGGATTCCCCGAAGGTACCGGTAGGTGTAGGCAAGATCTTTTGAATCGCTTTGCCCATTGCCATCCCCATCGGCCCAAGAGCGGTTGTAGACAACGAGAACCCGTGCTGGATCCGAAGGCGTTCCCTTTTGAGCTTTGAGGGAAAGGGAGGGGAATGCGAGAAGGCAAATGATCCCGACAAACAAGGTTCGTATCATGGTGATTTCTCCGAATCAGAAAGAAAGAGAGAGGTTGGATCCAGCATGTCCCCCATGCGAAGGAGTCATGCTGGACGAGTGGAAATGGAATATCGTAGCGTGCTAGTGGAAAATATCCATAGGATGATAGAATTGCTTTTTGATCAGGACTGCTTTGGGAAGGATTGATTCTTGAAAAGAAGGGAATCCATCCTGTGGAGGGCCTTTACTTGTTTTTTGCGTGTAAGAATGAGCTGGCTTTGAGGGGGATGATTCTATGGGCCATCGATCACCTTCTTTCTTTCCACCCCCTACTCAGGTTCGCATGATGTTTTCCCCTCTTTCCTTCTTTCGCCCAAGAGTTGGCCAAAACGTTTCTTTTTCCGGTTCTGGCCTTTTCTCTCTTTTCCCGGGGCTTTTATTGCTTGGGGCTTTCAGTCCTTTCACCTTACTTCCTGCGCAAAGCTGTCGGCTTGTGGCGGATCTATCTCCCGGGACGGGCGCTTCTTCCCCCAATCGTCTTATCTGTGCTTTTGGCAATTCACTAATTTTTAGTGCAACTAATGGCAAGCTGGGGCAAGAACCCTGGGTTTCGGTGGCTGGAAACAAGCCTGTCCTCCTGAAGGATATTCGTGCCAACGGCGGTTCGGCACCCCAAGATTTTACGGTTTGCGGGAAGCTCGTTTTCTTTACCGCCGATGATGGAAAGATCGGCCGCGAACTCTGGGTCACCGACGGGACAGCAGCAGGGACCCGCCTTGTCAAGGACATCGATCCGAGGCCTCGGACCGGAAGCAACATCCGGGACATGGCCTGCCTTGGGGATAAGATCGTATTCGGGGCTTCAAACCCGATTCATGGTTCAGAGATCCGGGTCTCCGACGGAAGTTCTCGGGGGACTTTCTTGCTTAAGGATATTCGTCCGGGGATGAGCGGGAGTGCACCCAATGCGATGACTCCTTGTATGAACAGGGTGTACTTCAATGCCAATGATGGCAAGGTTGGGGGGGAGCTTTGGGTGACGGATGGGACGGCCAAGGGAACCCAATTACTCAAGGATATCAATGTAGGGGCTCCCAGCAGTGGACCCCAGCATCTCTTTTGCCATTTTGGGACACTCTATTTCGCTGCACGCGCGGGGCGACAAGGGATTGAGCTTTTCCAGACCGACCGAACAAGGAAGGGGACTGTGTTGGTCAAGGACATCAACACGAGTGGCGATTCGACCCCTGGGTTTTTCACCACCTGTGGGAAGAAACTTTTCTTCGTGGCGGCAACCTTCACCTTCGGAAGGGAACTCTTTGTTCATGATGCCAATGGAACACGGATGGTGCGGGACATCCGGGCCAAGGGTTCGAGTTCTCCCCATGCACTTTGATGGTCTGCCGAAGTTCATGGCTCCATGGAAAGGGCATCTCGGACCCAAAGCTTCGGAGGGAGAAAAATTCTCATGAATCCACAAGGCTTGGGTCGAAAGAGACCCCATGGTTGGAATGCTCGGGATCTTGCTGGCTTTGCTTTTGGGGTTCGGTTCGTCGGATGGGGTAACGGTTCATCTGAAGAACGGAAAAAGCGTTCATGGGCAGTTGCTTCAAGAAACCCCCAAGTTTGTGCTCCTTGAGATTGACTTGGGACAGCTTTTGGTCCAGCGAAAAAACATCAAGAGTGTGGTCCAAGACAATGAGGACCAAGGCCCAGAGGAGGGAGCAGGGAAGGCTGGGGGGGACCAGAGTCCTCATGCACCCACAAAGCCGCAGAGACTTCAGGGATCCAAGGCTGAACCCGCCGCTCCAAGTGGAATTGCTGTGTCCGAAGAAGCTCCCTATCGGAGTCAATTTAAGGCGAAAAAGCCAAAGCCCGAGGAGTCCGAAACAAAGGACCCCCTTCGTCAATGGACTCTTCCCCTCCAAACCGGCTGTCTTTTAGACCGCTATACTTGGTTTTACGACTTGAAACCGGTCACAAAGGTTTCCGTGGGTTTCGGGTTGCTCTTCCTCCTGTGGGTAGGTTTCCTTTTGGGGGGGAGGATTCTGGGAGTAGACAGCATTACCGGAAAGAGGGCCTTGGCGGCGACCAGCCTTTGGTTTGTCCTCTTGGTGGGGGTGCTGCTGATTCCAAACCCCAGTCTGATCATTATCGGCGTTCTTCTGTTCTTGCTGCTTGTGGCCTGGTTTATTTCGAGCCGAGGCGTTCTGGGGCTGGGTTGGTTTCATAGTTTCGTGTTATTGGTCCTCGGTGGCTTTGGGCTGTCCTTGGTCGCCCTTGTGGTCGAAGTATCAGAGTCGTTGATCAATCTATAAGCATTGCCGGTCACGGTGATGCGGCGCTCAGATTGAAGTTGGGGCTTGGGTCCGGGCTCAGTTTTGAATCTCCATTGCCCTCTTCCCTCGTTCTTCAGAGAAAAAGGGGGGAAGGAAAACCGTGCATGGATTCAAAAAAGAAACCAAGATCAGCTGTCCGTGCCACCCAGATCCACACCGTTATGGACTCTGAGTCAGCCGATCTTGGTTTTCTTGAGTCTCTCTACCAAAAGCCATACCAGGATGGTTCTTGGATGTGATCTCCATCCTTTTTTGAGAAAAGGCCTCCTTTTTTGTCCTTCATGCAAAGGTTTGCTGGGGGCTTTGTATCCATTTATTCAGATTCCAAAATGCATCCTGGATAAAAAAGACCTAAAGAGCTTGGGTTTTGAGCTGCGGGTTCTCGAGAAAGAAGAGAGAATGTTTCCATGAAGTAGCGAGGGGTTCCGAAAAGGTAGGTATCTGGGATGGCGAGGAGAAAACAGGGAGGCCGCCGGAAGTTGCGCTGGGCTCTCCTTGCGCTGCTTGCCCTGATCTTGAGTGCCGGGTTTGTTCCTTTTCCCCTCGGAGCAACGGGGGAGAGCCCACAAAAGGATCCGAGGGAAGCAAAGGCAGCTCTGGAGGTCCGCAAGGAGAGTTTTCTTTCACTGGAGGAACAGGACCGTTTGGAAGGAAGGAGAGCGGCTCTGGAATTTTTCCTGTCTCGGGGGGATTGGAAGAGTCTCTCTTCCTTCGTTCGCCTCCTTTTGGCTAAAGAGACCCTTCCCCTGGAAAAGGCTTTGGGGCGGGAATGGATGAAGATCTTGGAGAAGCACGAGGCTTCTGCTGCTCAGCCGGATGCAGAGGTCTCGGATTCGGAAGGAGAATCGGGGTCTTTTCCCACGAATAAAAGAAAAAAGGTGAGGAAGGCCGCTCCTGCTACAAGGCAAAAGGGCCAGAGCTTGGGACTCAAAAAGGCGACGGGCAGGTAACCGAAAACAAGCGAAGCCATCATCGTCAGGCTTGCATAAGGAATCTGGGTTTGGACGTGGTCCATGTGATCTGAGGCTGAAGCGACAGAGGAAAGAACGGTTGTGTCGGAGATGGGAGAACAGTGGTCCCCGAAGATGCTCCCCTCGAGAACCGCCCCAATGGATAGGATCATGAGAGCGGGGCCACCAAAGCCCGAGCTGCTTCCCAGGTTGTGTGCGAGGAGGACGACGTTGGGAAGAAGGATGGCCATGGTGGACCATGAGGAGCCTGTGGCAAAAGCGATGAGGCATGCCAACAGAAAGAGGATGGAGGGGAGGAGGGCTGCTGGAAACCCCTTGCTGGTCATGGCCACCAAGTAATGTGCGGTTCCCAGGTCGTCACAGACGAAGCCGATGCACCAGGCGAGAATCAGGATGACAACGGCGAACCAGAGGGCCCGCATGGAGCGAAGGCCCGTTAGGAGGACTTCTCGAAAGTCCAGGGTTCCTCGGACCAGGGGGAGGAGTGCGGCAAGGCCTGCTGCAGAGGCAGCACCCATGAGAATTGCCCAGGTGGAATCCGCCTCTCCAAGGATATCGGAGATGCCATAGCCTGTCTTTCCCGCCTTGTTCAGGCCAGCCATTCCGGTTGAAAGGATTTGCCAAATGGTAACCCCGAGGAGGGCAAGGATGGGGAGGAGGCCAAGATCCCAGCGGGGCTTAGCTCCTTCCTTCATTTTTGCTTCGGTAAGGGCAGCGCTGACCATGGGTTGGGCACCCGGCCTGAGGACCTGGCCTGTTCTTCGCGCACGGCGTTCGGCTGTAAGCATGGGGCCGAACTCTCTTCGGAGGAACACCGTGGCCACAACGAAGAAAAGCGTGAAAATGCAGTAAAAACGAAAAGGAAGAGTCTGAAGGAAGACAGAGAAGCCCATCTCCTGGGTGTAGGCTTGGCCGCCTGGAGCCGTGACTTCGGGGAGGCGAGAAGAGAATTGTGAGATTTCGTAGGCTACCCATGTGGAGAGGGCTGAGAGACCCGCGACAGGAGCAGCAGTAGAGTCGACGATGTAGGCGAGTTTTTCGCGGGAGACCTTCATCCGGTCCAAGAGGGGACGCATTGTGGATCCGACCACGATGGTGTTGGCGTAGTCATCGAAGAAGATGAGAAGTCCCATGACCCAGGCGACAACTTGGCTGGAGCGAGCGGTTTTGGCGAAGTTGCGTACGAGGAGGACCAAGCCTTCGATTCCTCCTGCCTTGGTCATCAAGCCGACCGCGGTTGAGAGCAAGATGATGAATCCGAGAATCTGTAACTTAAATTCCTCCCCGAGAGCCTGTGCGTAAATATAATCTCCCGCGAAGACAGCGATTCCCGAGAAGAGCCCTCCTCCCACCAGAACCGCTCCGAAAAGGACCCCAAAAAAGAGAGCCGGGATCGTTTTCCCGAGGGTGATGGCCAACAGGATGGCAAGAAAGGGAGGGAGAAGGCTCAAGTAATTGGCGAGGGTTGCCCTCCCCATCATTTTGCCTTTGCGGAAAAGAAGAAGCTGAGTTCCCTCAAGGCGGAGGAAAAAGACGCCTTCGGAGTTGCGGTCGGTGTTTGCTTTTTCAGCGAGGACCTTTATAGCTGCGCCGAAGGCTTTGCCGACCTTTCCTTGCTTCAGTTGGGGAGAGTCTAATTGGATGTTGAGGCGGACCTTGTCCAGGTTTTGATCCTCAAGGATTTTTTTCAGTAAATGGGGACCTTGGACTTGCAGGACTGCTTCTTTCGTGGGATGGGTGAAAAGAAGGAACAAAAGAAGGCCCCCGAGGATCGCGGCCATGATGATGCGGAGCCTGATGGACATGGGGGTGAAGAATAAACCAGGACTTCGTTTACATCAAAGAATCGCAAGATCGCAATCTTCTGGAGACATTCTGCAGACGACTTCTTGCGCTTTTCTGAAGATTCGGGATCATCAGGGGATTCTGGAGGAACTGTGACACCGCTTCTGCAATTTTCACTGACCTTTATCACTCTGATTGTGCTGGCGATCATCCTCTATTCGAGGTTGGGGCGGTACGAGCGTTATCTCAAAGATCTCGAAGGGATCTCGGAACTCAATGAGAGACTCCGTGAACTCTGTGATGGTCTCCAATCCCTGGGGACTCGAAGAATCGAGGCGCAGGTGGGAGACTTGCAAGTCGTTTTGATGGAAATCCGGGATCTCTTGGCCAGGCCGCAAGAGGTTCCCATCGAGGTTCCGGGCCTTACTTCTGGGGTGAGTCGAGAAACCTCCCTCCCCCAACTCATTCTTGGGAGGTTGACCCAACTAGGATATGAGCGGATTTCGATTGTTTCCGATCTGGAGGGAGCAGATCTTTCTTCTGCAGTTCGGGTGGTGGTAGAAGCCAGCCGGGCGGGAATGCCGGTAAAAGGGAGTGTTGTCGTGCGGGGGATGGAGATTCTGGAGATCGACTTGAAATCCAGCTATACCACCTTCCCTTGATCCATGAAGGCTTTTGATGAATGACCTCATTCTGTTTTCCCGGGTGGATTCCCGGGTGTTTTTTTCTCGTTTTTTCGAGATCCAATAAAAATGACCGAACAAGTGTTCCAAGGCCATAGGGCCGTCTCGATCCGCCATCTCAACAAGCATGTGGGAGAAGAGGTTCTTCTGCAGGGCTGGCTCTATAACAAGAGAGGCAAGGGCAAACTCTATTTCCTCCAAATCCGGGATGGGACCGGGATCGTTCAGGCTGTTGTCGCCAAGGATGCCATTGCGGAAGAGGATTTTGAGACAGCTGGTCAGTTGACTCAAGAATCCAGTCTTCGAGTGATCGGTAAGGTCGTGGAAGACAAGAGGGCTCCCTCGGGCGTTGAGATCCAACCGAGTCGCATCCTTTTGGTGGGAAAGAGCCAGAACTATCCCATCACAAAAAAAGAACATGGACCCAACTTCTTGCTTGAGAACCGCCACCTCTGGCTTCGTTCCAGAAAGCAGATGGCCATCATGAGGGTTCGGGATGAGGTCTTGAAAGCCATTCGCGATTTTTTCTATGACCGAGACTTTGCGTGCGTGGATTCGCCGATTTTTACGCCGAATGCCTGTGAAGGAACCACGAACCTCTTTGGGGTCAAGTACTTTGACGAAATGGCCTACCTGACCCAGTCGGGGCAACTTTATGGAGAAGCTTCGGCCATGGCTCTGGGCAAGATCTATTGCTTTGGTCCCACGTTTCGGGCGGAGAAGTCCAAGACCCGGCGGCATCTGACGGAGTTCTGGATGGTGGAGCCTGAGGCGGCGTTTTATGACCTTGAGGATGTGATGCTTTTGGCGGAGGATTTTGTCAGTTACATTGTCGGGAGGGTCTTGGAACATCGGCATGAGGATCTGGAAACTTTGGGTCGGGATCTCACAAAGTTGGAGCCTGCAGCTCAGACTCCCTATCCGAAGATTCGGTATGAGGAAGCTGCGAGAATGTTGGTGGAGTCGGGGGATGAGACCTTTGTTCCCGGTGAGGATTTCGGGGCTCCGCACGAAACTTTTTTAGGAAACTCTTTTGACCGGCCCGTGATGGTGACGCATTGGCCTGCAGCGATTAAGGCTTTTTATATGAAGCGGGACGCTGCGAACCCGGAATTGGCCTTGGGCGTGGACATGATCGCACCTGAGGGATTCGGGGAGATCATTGGCGGTGCCCAGCGTGAGGAGGACCTTGGGCTGTTGGAAGAAAGGGTTCGAGAGGAGAAACTTCCCGAGGAGGCTTTCCGTTGGTACTTGGACCTACGCCGCTTCGGCTCTGTTCCCCACGGTGGTTTTGGGTTGGGAGTGGAGAGGACGGTTGCTTGGATTTGCGGCGTGGAACACCTTCGGGAGTGTATTCCTTTCCCGAGAATGCTCTATCGGATTTACCCCTAAGCGGAAGGTTGAGCGGCCTTTTATGGTCTTCCTTTGATGGTCTTGTGGAATCAAAAGCGCTAGGAGCCATTTGTGGCTGAGCGGAAATCTTGGGGGGGGGATGGAGTCAGCCCTCTCCCCTGCTTCAGGGCGGGAAGAGAGAGGATAAAGCGGCATCCCTTGCCGAGTTCGCTTTGGATCTCCAGTTCTCCTTTATGCTCCTGAAGAACCGCAGCAACTGTTGGGAGACCCAATCCCGATCCCTGAGTCCCTCCGGAGGCGTCCTTGGTCGAAAAGAAAGGCTCCAAAACCCTTTTTTGAATTTTGAGAGGGATCCCCGGCCCATTGTCTTCGATGGAGAGCAAGACCTTGTCTCTCCTTTCAGAAGAGTGGACTCGAATGCGCAGCCAACCCCTGGGGCTGCCCACAACTGGGCGGGAGCCCTGTCCCTGGATGGCCTGTTTTGCATTCACGACGAGGTTGAGAAGGGCCTGTTTGAGGCGGGATCGATCTCCAAGGATGCTTGGGAGGTCCTGTTCGATATGAAGTTCAAGGGGGATCTCCTTCCCCAGGACGGAGAGGAGGAAGGGGCGAAGATCCTGTAGGAAGGAACCTAGATGCAGGCGTGTTTTTGGAAGGTTGCGTTCTCTCACAAATGAGAGAAGGCTTTGGCTGAGATGGGCGGCCTGTTGCCCAGCGTTTAAGGCTGCCTCGATGGGGGCGTAGCTTTCATGGCTCGGGGGGAGCTCGGAGAGGGCAAGTTGGGTTTGCCCCAAGATCGTTGTAAGGATGTTGTTGAAGTCGTGGGCAAGACCCACGGTCATTTCGCCTAGGGTCTCCAATCGTCGGGCTTGCCTAAGTTGAGGTTGGACCAATTGTGGAAGCTGCCTTTGGAAGAGGTGAATCTGCCGTTCGAGGTGGTCCTGGTGCAAGCGGGCCTCAAGAGCAGTCCGGATCAGGGAAATCCAATGTTCTTCTACCTGAGTGAACCCACCTTGTTTAGGCCATTGGAAGAGAAGCAGCTCTCCGAGTTCCATCTTTCCTCTTTTGAGGGGGATGGAGAAAGAAGCTCCACGCGGTCCGGAGGAGGGTGGGGAGAGGTCAACGGAAAGAAAGGGAGTCTCAAACCCCCAAGCATCTCGGCGTAGAACGATGCGGCTGAGACCAAGAGCCATGCCAAAGGATTCCAAAATTTCTCCGAGGGGGAGAGAATCAAGTTTTGGAAGGGAGAGGATCCTGTCAGCCCACTGAGTCACACGGTCCAAGCTCCCAAGGCTTAAATGTGTCAGGCGATCGGTCTCATCGAAGTTTGCGGTCCATTCACTCATGGTCATTATAGGAAAGAGAGAGCTCTCGATCCTAAGCGCTAACCAGGAGCGAACCTAGGAAAACTTGTGGAAAACTGTGTGGAAAACTATGTGGAAAAGCCCATGACACCCAAAGTTCCGGAACAGTTAAGCCAGAAAAATGGCGCTTCCCTGCCTGGTGGAGGGGGTTAGAGGGGGGCTTTGTCCAGACGAAGGTTAGTTTTCGACGGCTTCCAAGGCTCTGCGAAGAAAGGCGAGTTTATCTTCCCGCCCTTGCGTTTTTCGAGCGACCTTTTGAATGCCGGGAAGGAGACTCAGGAATTTGGGAAAAAGAGACTTAGGGACAAGTCGCCCTCGCAGTCCCGGCTCTTTTCCGAGTTCTTCATAGATTTGATCTGCTTTGGTCTTTCCCTCTGCCACCAAGGTTTGAATCCTATGAACGACGGGATTGTACTTGTTCATCCGGTTTTTTAAGGTGAACCATTGTTTGTTCGGATGCAGCCAAACGAAATCCTCGATTAAAGGCAAGATCCGCAAGAGCTGGTCCATGCGGATTCCTCTCGGGGTTTTGGCAGCCATTTTGGTCATAAATTCTTCCATGTTCAGGCCAATAGATTTCCCGAGGAGCCGCTTCCCCAGGTGTTCGCATTGACGAAGAAGGAGACCTTCTTCGGGCCTGAGGGCATCGGTGGAGGAAAGGGGAGTAACCGGGATGCGTTTCTTCGG
>Ga0256841_1001593_pt1 | contig 19182 bp, 21 predicted proteins | sample 356308metaG_FD_185971 | JGI IMG/M metagenome (GOLD analysis project Ga0256841, IMG submission 185971) | Hydrothermal vent microbial communities from Mid Atlantic Ridge, Atlantic Ocean - 356-308 | ecosystem: Environmental > Aquatic > Marine > Hydrothermal vents | place: Atlantic Ocean: Mid... | reverse complement strand
GTCCTCCAGAAGAGGACGACGGCGGCCACCAACGTCAGGGCGACACCGACGACGAAGAACTCGCCGGGGACGGGAGGGTCCAGCCGGTCACCCCCATGGGCCCACGCCCAGCCGGGCATGGCGACCATGCCCGATGCCATCGATGCGAACACGAGGACCCGGCCGACGTCCATCGCCGACCGAGGGTAACGAGTCACAACGACGCCCCCGTCGGTAGCATCGGTCGCGACGCCGAGCGAGAAAGGGGACCGGAATGAAGAAGCTCCTCATGTTCCTGGTCGTGGTGGGGTTGGTGGCCGCGGCCGTCAAGTTCCTCCTCGACGAGGCCTGACTCACCGTCGCTTCACGAACTCGCCGATCGCCGTGGCGATCGTTTCGGGATGGGTCCACGGGGCCTCGTGCCGGGCGTCGGGAAGCTCCACCAGCTCGACGTCCGGGAGGCGGCTCGCCAGGGCGTACTGCCAGGGTGGGGGGACGAGCTGGTCTCGGGCGGGGATCACCACCAGTGCCGGGACCGCGAGGCGCCCCACCCAGGGGGTCGAGTCGAAACGCAGCAACGCCCACGATGACGCCGCCCCGGCGTCCGGGTCCCGCCGGTGCGTCTCCTCCCACAGCCACCGCCAGTGGCGGGCATCGACCGCCCCCGTCCAACGGAGGTAGAGCGCCCGTGACTCGGGCGTCCCGACACCGGTGAGACGCTCCCACGCCCGGATCATCCCCGTGATGATCTGGCGGATCCTCCGTACCCTCGGCGGATGGGTGGCGAAGGTCCCGATGAGGACGAGGCGCCGCACCGCCCAGGGATGCCGGTGGGCGAGCTCCTGGGCGACGGCACCCCCCATGGAGTATCCGACGACGGTCGCCGGTTCCAGGTCGAGCACCCGGAGGACACCGGCCAGGTCGTCGGCCAGATCGGCGATCTCGAAGGGCTCGGTGGTCCGTGCCGACAGCCCGTGGTTGCGATGATCGACGAGGACGACCCGATGGTCGTCGGCGAGGAGCGGCCCCACCCGGTACCACTCGCCGACGGAGGAACCTCCGAGGCCGTGCACGAGGACGATGGGCTCGGCGTCGACGGGCCCCGTCTGGCGCACCAGGAACTCACGGTCGCCGACGAACACCGTGGTGCCGCGCAACCGCCAGGGATGGCTCTGGGGCGGCCGGAACCGCGGGGTGTACGGCGGCCCGAAGAGACGCCAGGCCGCCGCGGCGATGGCCACCGCCCTCCACCATCGCCTCACGGCGCCCACGCCCCTCGGGCGAAGACGTGGTCTTCGACGGGACGGCCGCCCAGCAGGTGCTCGGCGATGATCCGCTCCATCACCGGGACGGTGACCGAGTGGTACCACACACCGTCGGGGTAGACGACGGCGATCGGCCCCTGCTCGCAGATGCGGAGACAGTCCACCTTGGAACGGAGGACCCTCCCGTCACCCGGAGGAACCGGGTCGGGGTCGACCGTCGGATCCCCGCGCCACGGCGGAGGCGGGGTGTCGAGACCGAGCTCCTTGAGGCGTCGCTTCAGATACCTCCACACCGTCGACGACTCCTCCCGGGTCGCGCACCGGGGGGTCGTCTGGTCGGCGCACAGGAACACGTGACGTTCGACGTTGCCGACGGACAACGCGTTGGCGATCGAGACGAGCCGGGAGAGCCGGTCCATGGCCACGGATGCTATCGACCGCGGCGGCCGACACGATCTCGGCTCAGCGGAGGCGGATGGTGGCCTCCGGCCCGTCCGTCAGCTCCCCGATGACGGCCGCGGCGACGCCCTCCTCCTCGAGGGCTCCGAGAAGTGCACCTTCCCGATCCGGGGGGACGGCCATGAGGAGCCCCCCGCTCGTCTGCGCGTCGCAGAGGATCTGGAGGGTCGCCTCGGCTGGGTCGTCGAGGACGTGCGGCCGGACCGAATTCAGGTTCCGGCCACTCCCCCCCGGCCAGAACCCCGCCCCGAGGAGCTCGACGACCCCGGGGAGGACCGGCACGGCCTCTGCGTCGACGACGGCGGAGAGGCCCGATGCGACCAGGATCTCCCGCAGGTGTCCCAGGAGCCCGAACCCGGTGACGTCGGTGGCGGCGTGCGCCCCGACCCGGTGCATCGCCCTGGCCGCCCGGTCGTTGAGCGCCACCATCGTCTCCACCGCCTCGGCGGCGACCTCCGGGGGGCAGGCCCCCGCCTTCACCGCCGTGGCGATGATCCCCAGTCCCAGGGGCTTGGTGAGCACGAGCCGGTCTCCCGGACGTCCCCCGGCATTGGTGACCAGCTCCTCGACGGAGGCGACGGTCCCGGTGACGGCGAACCCGTATTTCGGTTCGCGATCGTCGATCGAGTGACCGCCGACGATCACACATCCGGCCTCCGCCATGACGTCGGCTCCGCCCCGGATCACCTCTTCCAACGCGGCGAGGGGGATCTCCCCTCGGGGCCATCCGACGAGCTGCAGGGCCGTGAGGGGCGACCCACCCATGGCGTAGACGTCGGACAGCGCGTTGGCGGCGGCGATCCGCCCCCAGTCGTAGGGATCGTCGACGATGGGCGTGAAGAAGTCGACCGTCTGGATCAGGACGCGTCCATCCGCCAGGCGGTAGACGCCTGCGTCGTCGCCGGGCCCGACGAGGACGTCGGGCGACCGGGTGGCCGGGTGATCGTGCAGGGGGCGCAGAACCTGCGCCAGCTCGGACGGCCCGAGCTTGCAGGCTCAACCGGCTCCGTGGCTGTATCGGGTGAGACGAAGATCGGTCACGGACGACCAACCTAGTGGGAGTCAGCCGCCTCCGAGGAGGATGGTCGGCCGACGGTCGTCCACGACGATCAGGAGCGCCGCCCAGACGTCGGGCGACACGTCGGGATGGTCGACGTCGAGCACCCAGTCCCGAACCGGAACCATCCGCCGGCCGTGGGCTTCGAAACAGTTCGCCGGAGGAGTCGCCCGCGCCTCGGTCACGATGCGACCGACCTCCCCACCGTCGCCCCACACCGCGAACCAGTCTCCGACGGCGTGGACGACGAACCCGGCGGCGCCGGTCTCCACCCTCAGGTCGCGGCGCCCCCCGAACCGGGCCCGCAGCTCCCCGTCGGGGCCCGAGAGGGCCCCACGACGACGCCGTACGGTCAGCAGGAGCCGCCGCCCCGAAGGGGTGAGGAGCTCGGCGGATCGGAGCCGGTCACCGTGGATCTGGGCGCGGTATTCGCCCTGGTCGCCGGAGATCACGGCCGTGTACCGGTAGCCGATCTCCGCCGAGCGTTCGACCCGGCGCTCGAGTCTCATCCGTGTCGCCACACCCCGAGGCTAGGTCGAACCGGGGTCCACGGCCCGCCTGGGTGTTCTACCCTGACGGTCGTGGAACTCACCGACACCCCCGAACTCGCCGCCTTCCGGGCCGAGGCTCGTGCCTGGCTCGAAGCCAACGTCCCGCCCCTCGGTGAGGAGGAATCCGGCGTGATCGGCCTGTTCGCCGAGCACGAAGACGAAGAGGCCTTCCTCGCCAAGGCCCGCCACTGGCAGGCACGGCTCGCCGACGCCGGCTGGGCGGGGATCACCTGGCCCACCGAATACGGCGGAAGGGGACTCACCCCGGTGCACGAGATCATCTGGCGCCAGGAGGCGGCCCATTTCGACCTCCCGGTCGGTGTGTTCGGCATCGGGATCGGGATGGGCGGCCCGACGATCATGACCTGGGGCACCGACGAGCAGAAGGAGCGGTGGCTCCGTCCGATGCTGCGCGGGGAGGAGATCTGGTGTCAGCTCTTCAGCGAACCGGCAGCCGGCAGCGACGTCGCCGGGCTCCGGACCCGGGCCATCCGTGACGGCGACGAGTACGTGGTGACCGGCCAGAAGGTCTGGACTTCGGGTGCCCACTACTCCAAGTGGGGGATGCTGCTCGCCCGCACCGACCCGAACGTCCCCAAACACGCCGGCCTCTCCTATTTCATCATCGACATGGAGCAACCGGGAATCGAGGTCCGCCCCCTCCGACAGATGACCGGGGGTACGAACTTCAACGAGGTGTTCTTCGACGGAGCCCGGGTCCCCGTCGAGCATCTGCTCGGGGCCGAGGGGATGGGTTGGTCGGTCGCCCTCACCACCCTCATGAACGAGCGGGTCGCGATCGGCGGATACCTCGTCGGCGCGGCGGGGGTGTTCGACAACCTTTGCCGGATGTTCGACCGGGTCGCCGAGGAACGGGGGACCCATCCTCTGGCGGACCCGCTGATCCGGGACCGGGCCACCGACCTCTACATCCGGGGCCAGGTCCTCCGGTTCATGACCCAGCGGATCATCGCCAAGCTGGCGAAGGGCGAGATCCCGTCGGCGGAGGGCTCCGCCGCCAAGCTGGGACTCACCTCGTTGCTCTCCCGACTGGCGAATCTGGCGATCGACGTCCAGGGGGCGGCGGGGATGCTCGGCCCCGACGACGCCATCGACGAGGGCCGCTGGGCTCTCGCCTTCCTCGGATATCCGGGGATGCGGATCGCCGGCGGCACCGATCAGATCCTCCGGAACATCATCGGGGAGCGGGTCTTGGGGCTGCCCGGCGAGCCCAGGGTCGACAAGGACGTCCCCTTCAGCCAGATCCCGGGCTGATCCGCCCACCGATTCCCCTCAGGGACGCACGCTCAGGAACCGATGGGTACATTGGACGCGTGCACTTCCCCGGAGGTGGCCCGTGGCACGGCCGATCTTCCCCCAAAACGTCATCGCCGTCATCTGGGACTTCGACAAGACCCTCATCCCGGGCTACATGCAGAAGCCCCTCTTCCGGCACTTCGACATCGACCCGGCCGTCTTCTGGGAGGAGGTGGACCACCTCGAGCAGTGGTACCGCGCCCGCGGGGCGGACCTGATCGCCACCGACACCCTCTACCTCAACCACATCCTCACCTACGTGCGTGCCGGGAGGATGGCCGGTCTCAGCAACGAGCTGCTCCGGGAGCTGGGTGCCGAGATCGAGTTCTACGCCGGGATGCCGCATTTCATGGACATGCTCCGCAAGCACGTCGAGGCCGAGCCCCGGTTCTCCGAGCACCAGGTCCGAGTCGAGCACTACATCGTGTCCTCTGGCCTCCGGCAGATGATCCTCGGCTCGGCGGTGGCGCCCTACGTCGCGTTCGTCTGGGCCTGCGAGTTCACCGAGGAGGTGGCGCCCCCCGGGTACCTGGAGACCTCCCAACCCCGCCTCTTCGCGCCCGGGGAACGTCAGATCGAACAGCTCATCTACACGATCGACAACACGACGAAGACCCGGGCGATCTTCGAGATCAACAAGGGGACGAACAAGATCCCCGACATCGACGTCAACGCCAAGATCGCCCACGAGGACCGCAGGGTGCCGTTCCAGAACATGATCTACATCGCCGACGGGCCCTCCGACGTCCCGGTGTTCTCCATCGTCAACCAGAACGGCGGCAAGACCTACGCGGTGTACCGACCCGGCTCCGAAGCGGAGTTCCAACAGGTCGACCGCCTGCTCCAGCAGGGCCGGATCCAGGCGTACGGCCCCGCCGACTACCGGGAGGGCTCCCAGACCGCGATGTGGATCACCCACGCCGTCGACCGGATCGCCCATCGGATCGTCCGGGATCGGGAACGGGCCCTCTCCGAGCGACTGGGACGACCCCCGAGCCACCTCGACGACGAGGACTGACGGGCCGATCCCTCGCCCGGCTCTCGAGCGCGCGCCGGGAGGGCATGGGGAGGAAGGGTGCGGAGGGCCCCACCCGGAGCCACCCCGGCATCCGGGATCGCTCCCGACGCGACGATGGGGGAGGCGGGTCGGCCTTCCTCACCGCGCCGGACCAGAATGGAGCCATGTTCCGGCGCAGGGCTCGACGCCCCAGCCTGGTGGAGCTATGGCCCACTGGCCGAACGGCCGCCCCCAGGCCTGGTGGCGATTCGAACCCGAGGTCCCCGACGACCTGAGAACCGGTCCCCCGCTGGTCCTCACCCGTGCCGACGCCCGCGCCTGGGACGAACTGGAGGCGCGCCGCCGCGCCTTTCTCGCCCCCCGAGGCGAGTCCCGCCCCGGCCCGATCTGACCAGGAGCAGCAACGATGCACCTGACCTCACCCGCCTTCGTCAACGGGGGCATGATCCCCGTGAAGCACACCTGCGACGGCGAGGACGTCTCCCCTGCCCTCGACGTCGACGACCTCCCCGAGGGCGCCCGGTCCCTCGTCCTCGTGATGGAGGATCCCGACGCCCCCCGGGGCACCTGGGATCACTGGATCGCCTACGACATCGATCCCTGCGACCACATCCCCGAGGGGGTTCGAACCCTCGGCACTCCGAGACGGAACTCCTGGGGGAACGCCGGGTACGGCGGACCATGCCCTCCGTCGGGCACCCACCGGTACGTGTTCCGGCTCGTCGCCCTCGACCGACGCCTCGGCCTGCCGCCGGGCCTCACCAAGGCCGAGGTGATGACCGCGGCCGCCCCCCACATCCTCGACGAGGCCGTGCTGATCGGCCTCTACGGGCGCTCGTCCACCGGACGGAAATGATGGAAGGCGATGGCGGCGGCGTGGCCCACGTTGAGGGAGTCGACGTCACCGCTCATCGGGATCCGCACCACCAGGTCGGCGCGCCGCAGGGCCTCGTCCGAGAGTCCGGGCCCTTCGGCACCGAGCATCAGCACGACCCGGTCGGGAGGCTCGACGGAGGCCATCTCGACGGCGTCGGGGCGGGGTGACAGCGCCACCACCGTGAATCCACCGTGCTGGAGCACGTCGAGCACGTCGGGCCACTCCGCCACGCGAAGGAAGGGGAGCTGCAGGACCGTCCCCATCGAGACTCGGACGACGCGCCGGTGGTAGGGATCGGCGCAGGTGGGGTCCAGCAGCACCCCCTCGACTCCCAGACCGGCCGCCGACCGGAAGATCGCCCCGAGGTTCTCCAGGTCGTTGATCCCCTCCAGTACGGCCAGGAAGCGGGTCGTCGCCACCAGCGAGGACAGCTCCGCCTCGGCGGCCCGTTCCGCCAGGGCGACCGCACCCCGATGGAGGTCGAAGCCCACCACCCGGTTGAGGATGTCCTGGGGGGCGACGTACACGACGAGGTCCCGATCCCGGACGGCGTCGGCGAGCTGGCGGTACCGTTTGGCGGTGAGGAGCATCGAGCGGATTCGATGCCCCGACGCCAGGGCGCGCCGGATCACCGGGACGCTCTCGGCGATGAACAACCCTCGGCCCGCCTCCACCTTCCGCCGCAGCTCGGCGTCGGTGAGATGCAGATAGTCGACGAGTCGGGGATCGGCGGGGTCGGACACCTCGACGAGTTCGGGCATGGCCCCATGATCCCACCCGGAGTCAGCGTCGGCGGAGAGGATCGATCCCCACCGAACGCAACAGCCGGGCGACGACGTGGAGCGGCAGCCCGATCACGTTCGACGGGCTGCCGTCCACCCATTCGACGAAGATCGCCCCGAGCCCCTGGAGGGCGTAGGCGCCGGCCTTGTCCATGGGTTCGCCCGTCGCCACGTAGGCGGAGATCTCCTCGTCGGTGAGCTCCACCATCCGCACCAGGGTGCGCTCGACCGCCGAGACCGTCTCACGCCCGGGCGCGGCCACGGCGACCCCGGTCACCACCTCGTGGGTCACCCCCGAGAGGCGCCGCAGCATCGTCCGGGCCTCGGCCGGATGGGCGGGCTTGCCCAGAAGGTGTCCCCCCACCGCCACCGCCGTGTCGGCGGCGAGGACGACGCCGTCGGTGACGTGCACCGCCGCCGCCTTCGCCCGGGCGACCCGCTCCACGTAGAGCTGCGGCTCCTCCTCCGGGTACGGCCGCTCGTCGACGTCGGCCGGGACCACGTCGTAGCGGAGGCCGAGGACGTCGAGGAGCTCCCGCCGGCGGGGCGAGGCCGACGCCAGGACGAGACGGGTCACGTGACCGGTTCGCCCGCGGTGAGCACGACCACCTCGAACGCGCCTCCCGCCGCGTCCCGGAGCTCCTCGGGCGTACCCGCCAGGATCGGGAAGGTGCCGTAGTGCATCGGGACGACCGTGGAGACGCCCAGCAGCTTCGCCGCCTTCGCCGCCTGCCGGGGATCCATCGTGTAGTGGCCACCGATCGGCAGGAGGGCGATGTCGGGCTGCCACAGCTCAGCGATGAGTGCCATGTCCCCGAAGACCATCGTGTCGCCCGCGTGGTAGATGGTCGGGCCGCCGTCGAAGGCGAGCACCCAACCTCCGGGATCCCCACCGTCCACGATCCCCGCCTCCCCCGAGATGCCACTGGAGTGCACGGCCGGGACGAAGGTGGCGGAGACCCCGCCCGGCCCGGCCACCGTGCCCCCCATGTTGAGCCCGGTGACGTTCTCCAGCCCCTGACCTTCCAGCCACACGGAGATCTCGTGGATGGCGAAGAGCCGGGGTGCGTGCCGCTTCGCCAGGGCGACGGTGTCTCCGACGTGATCGAAATGGCCGTGGGTGAGATAGATGGCGTCGACCCGTTCGGGCTCGTGCTCCGCCTCCGGGCAGGCCGGATTCCCCGACAGCCAGGGGTCGACGAAGGTCACCGTCCCGTCGGCGGTGCGGAACCGGAATGCGGCGTGCCCCAGCCAGGTCAGTTCGAGACCGTCGAGTTGCATCGTTGCCTCCTGGATCGACTCGTCCCCGATCCTACGACCGTCCACCGCCATGACGAGGGGCGAAGGACCCGAGGACCGAAGGCACCTCCACATCTGGCCCTTGGGCCCTGGCACGGGAGTCGACGATGGGTCACGCTGGGTCCTACGACGGGAGGAATCGGATGGACGCCACTCGTGCCCTCGAGGCGGCGAAGAAGCGGCGTCGGGAGGTGGCCGACGCCGGGGTGGAGGTGGAAGAGGCCATCGCTCGCCCGAAGTCGAGCCCCGACTGGTCCGCCGCCGTCGCCGCCGCCCTCGCCGAGCTCGACGACGCCTTCCGGTCGCACTGCGACGAGGTGGAGGCGACCGACGGCGTCTTCGAGGAGATCGCCGCCGAGGCGCCCCGACTGGAGCACCAGATCGCCGAGCTCCGCCGCCGTCACGCCGAGATCGTTGCCGAGATCGAGCGGGTGCGCGCCGAACTCCCCGGCCTCGACCCCGACGAGGTCCGGACCCGAGCGGAATCCCTGCTCGTCACCCTCTCCCGCCACCGTGCCCAGGAGTCGGACCTGGTGTGGGAGGCTTACATGGTGGACATCGGCGGATGGTCGTGAGCGATCAGTCCGGCCGCACGCACAGGACGGGCTGATCCACCGTCAGCAGGATGTCCTGGGCGATGCTCCCCATCATCAGTTTGCCCACCCGGGAGCGGTTCTTCACCGTGATCACGATGAGGTCGCATCCCTCCTTCGTGGCGGCGATCTGGACCTGCTGGGTGGGATCGCCGAACACCACGTCGGTGCGAACGGGAACCCCCTCCCCGACGACCCTCCCGACCAGGTCGTCGAGGCGCTGGCGGGCCTCCTCGAAATGGGGACGGGCGGCGTCCGGGTCGTGGGACATGTCGTCGAGGTCGAGCCCGACCGTGGTGAGCACGTGGAGTACGACCAGCTCCGCCCCCTCGGTCGCCGCCAGGCGCGCCGCGTAGCGGAGCGCAGCCTCCGACCTCGGTTCGAGGTCCGTCGGAGCCAGGATCCGGTTGAACAAGCCCACGGTCTGCACCCTCCTCGTTCGGCCCCCCGAGAGTAGGCCTCCGCCCCGCCGACGTGGCGGCTCGATCCCCCCGTCGCCACCTGCCACGGTCCTCCGTGGCGGGTCGGGAGGATCGGGTACGCCACCGGCCGTGTAGCCTCCGGCGGATGCAGCCCCCCCTCGTCTCGGCGCGCGCCCTCACGAAACGGTTCGGCGAGTTCACCGCCGTCGACCACGTCGACTTCGACGTCCGTCCGGGCGAGGCCTTCGGATTCCTCGGTCCCAACGGGGCGGGGAAGAGCTCCACCATGCGCATGATCGGCGCGGTCTCCCCCATCACCGAGGGAACCCTCACCGTGCTCGGCCTCGACCCCGACACCGACGGCCCGGCGATCCGGGCGCGCCTCGGGGTCGTCCCCCAGGAGGACAACCTCGACCAGGAGCTCACCGTGTGGGAGAACCTGTACATCTACGGGCGGTACTTCGACCTCCCCAGATCCGTCATCAGCGACCGCATCGACGAGCTCCTCGAGTTCGCGCAGCTCACCGAACGCCGCGACGACACCGTCGAGCACCTGTCGGGGGGGATGAAGCGGCGGCTCACGATCGCCCGCGGGCTCATCAACCAGCCCGACCTCCTCCTCCTCGACGAGCCGACCACCGGCCTCGACCCCCAAGCCCGCCATGCCCTGTGGGACCGGCTGTACCGCCTCAAGCAGCGCGGCGTCACGCTCATCGTCACCACCCACTACATGGACGAGGCGGAGCAGCTCTGCGACCGGCTCGTCATCATGGACAAGGGGCGGATCGTCGCCGAAGGGTCGCCCCGGGAGCTCATCGACCGCTACTCGCCTCGGGAGGTGGTCGAGCTTCGGTTCGCCCCCGAAGACCACGACGCCGCCGCCGCCGCCCTCGACGGGGCCGCCAAACGCGCCGAGGTCCTCCCCGACCGGATCCTCCTCTACACCGACGACGCCGAGGAGACCATCGCCGAGGTGTTCGAACGGGGCGTGGCCCCCGAGTCGATGCTCACCCGGCGATCCACGCTGGAAGACGTCTTCCTCCGGTTGACGGGTCGGAGGCTCGTCGACTGATGGAGACTCCCCCGTTCCTGCGGGTGCTCGAAGGGGAGGCCCGGGTGTACCGCCGGGTCTGGCGGGGGTCGGTGATCTCGACCTTCCTCAACCCGGTGCTGTTCCTGGCGGCGATGGGGCTGGGACTGGGACGACTGGTGGATGAGCGGTCCGGTGGCTCCGGCCTGGACGGCCTCACCTACCTCGCCTTCCTCGCCCCCGGCCTCCTCGCCGCCACCGCCATGCAGACCGGTGCCGGGGACTCGTCGTGGCCGGTGATGGCGGGGATCAAATGGCGGAGGACCTACGAGGCGATCCTGGCGACCCCGGTGGGGGTCGGTGCCCTCACCGTGGGCCACATCGCCTGGGTGGGGGTGCGCCTCGTCTTCGTGTCGGTGGCGTTCGTGCTGGTGATGGCCGCCTTCGGCGCCGTCGGGCTGTGGTCCGGGTTGGCGGCCGTCCCGGCGGCGGTCCTCACCGGCCTCGCCTTCGCCGCCCCGATGGTCGCCTACACGGCCGGCCTGAAGGGCGAGCAGGGGCTCAGCTCCATGTTCCGGTTCGGCATCGTGCCGCTGTTCCTGTTCTCCGGGACGTTCTTCCCCATCTCCCAACTCCCCGACTGGTTGGAGCCCGTCGCCTGGGTCACCCCCCTGTGGCATGGGGTGGAGCTGTGCCGGGCGATCGCCCTGGGGCTCACCCCCACACCTCCGGTCTGGCTGTCGGTCGCCTACCTGACGGCCTGGACCGTGGGCGGCACGTGGCTGGCGGTGGTGCGCATGCGCCGGAGGTTGGTGCGGTGACCACCGGCACGCTCGTCGCCCGGGTGGTGCCACCGATGGTGGGCAGGGACGCCGCCAAGATCTTGGAGCGCAACTACCTCGTGTACCGGCACGTCTGGCTCATCGTCTTCTCAGGCTTCTTCGAACCCCTCTTCTACCTTTTCTCGATCGGGATCGGGATCGGCCGCCTCGTCGGCGACGTCACCGGCCCCGACGGCACGCCCATCCCCTACACCGCCTTCGTCGCCCCCGCCCTCCTCGGCGCGGCGGCGATGAACGGCGCCGTCTATGAATCCACCTTCAACATCTTCTTCAAGCTGAAGTTCGGCAAGATCTACGACGCCATCCTCGCCACGCCGATGCAGCCGACCGACGTCGCCGTCGGGGAGGTGATCTGGTCCCTGCTCCGGGGCGCCATCTACGCCGCCGGGTTCCTCGCGGTGATGGGGGTGATGGGTCTGATCACCTCGTGGTGGGGCATCCTGGCGCTGCCCGCCGCCGTCCTCATCGGTTTCGCCTTCGCCGCCGTCGGCATGGCCGCCACCACGTTCATGCGGTCCTGGCAGGACTTCGACCTCGTCCAGCTCGTCACCCTGCCGCTGTTCCTGTTCTCCGCCACCTTCTACCCCTTGGACGTCTACCCCGAGACCCTGCGGATCGTCACCCGACTCTCACCGCTCTACCACGGCGTCGAGATCCTGCGCTCCTTCACCCTCGGGGTGTTCGACTGGAGCCTCGTCGGCCACGTCGCATTCCTCGTGGCCATGGGCCTGGTGGGGATGACCATCGCCGCCCGCCGACTCGAGCAGCTCCTCCTCACCTGATCCTGCCACCGCCGGGAGCTCCACTCGGTACCGGTGCGTCCCCTCCGACCCCTGCTCGTCCATCCGAGCCCCCATCATCACGAGGAGCCGCGACGCCGGGGAACGGCTCGGGGACGATGCCCCTCCGCTGTCCGTTCCTCCCCCGCAGCGGCAGGACCAGCCGACCGGGATCCGCCAGCTCTCCACGATCGACTGAGCGGCGACCCACCGGGCCTCCGCTCGACGACCTACCATCGGGCCCATGGACTCGGAGCTGCGGATCTCCCTCCACGCCTGGATGGTGCTCACCCGCACCTTCGACGACGCCATGGTCAACCTCTGGAAGCAGGGCCGAGGCCTGGGCGGCACCTTCTCGGAGCGGGGGCACGAGGCGATCTCGGTGGGGGCGGGGATGGCGCTCGGCCCCGACGACGTCGTCGCCCCCATGCACCGGGACCTCGGCACCTACCTCCTCCGGGGCATGAGCCCCGAACGCATCTTCGGCAACCTCCTGGGGAAGGCGACCGGACCCAGCCGCGGCCGGGACGCCAACCTCCACGGCATGGGGGACCTGAGCCTGGGGATCATCGGGTACGTCAGCCACATCCCCCAGGCGCTCCCCACCACCCTGGGGGCGGCGATGGCGTTCCGGTATCGGGGCGAGCCCCGGGTGGCGATGACCTTCGTCGGCGACGGCGGGACCTGCGCGGGCGGGTTCCACGAGACGCTCAACATGGCCGCCCTCTACCGGGCTCCCTTCGTCCTGGTGATCGAGAACAACCAGTACGCCTACTCCACCCCCCTGGAACAGGAGATGGCGGTCACCGACCTGGCGTCCCGTGCCGCCTCCTACGGACTGGCGACGGAGCGGGTCGACGGGAACGACGTCGAGGCCGTCTACCGGGCGGTCTCCGCCGCCGTCGACCGGGCCCGCCGGGGCGACGGCCCGTCGGCGATCGAGGCGGTGACGATGCGGATGCTGGGCCACGCCATCCACGACGGAGCCGAGTACGTCCCCCGGGAGCTCCTGGAGGAGTGGGAGGGACGGGACCCGATCGAGCGGCACCGCCGGGCGCTGATGGCGGACGGGGTGGTCACCGCCGAGGACCTCGACCGGATGCAGCGGGTCGCCCGGGAACGGATCACCGAGGCGATCGCCGCCGCCGAGGCCGCTCCCTTCCCCGACCCTTCCACCGTCACCGAAGGGGTGTACGCGTGAGCACGACGGCCCGGGAGCTCACCTATCTCGAAGCCATCGCCGAGGCGCTCGCCTTCGAGATGGACCGGGACGAGCGGGTCCTCGTGATGGGAGAGGACGTCGGCGGATCCTTCGGCGGGGCCTTCAAGGTGACGAAGGGGCTGGCCGAACGCTTCGGCGACCGGCGGGTGATGAACACCCCCATCGCCGAGCTGGGGTTCGTCGGTATGGCCAACGGGATGGCGCTGATGGGGTTGCGCCCCGTCGTCGAGGTGCAGTTCGCCGACTTCATCTCCACCGCCTTCGACTCGATCGTCCAGTTCGCCGCCACCAACCACTACCGCTGGGGCGGCGCCATCCCCTGGGTGATCCGCGCCCCCTCCGATGGGGGGATCCGCTCGGGTCCCTTCCACTCCCAGAACCCTGAGGCCTGGTTCGTCCACACCCCCGGCCTCAAGGTGGTGGCGCCCGCCACCCCCGCCGACGCCAAAGGGTTGCTGATCTCGGCGATCCGCGACGACAACCCGGTGATCTTCTTCGAGGCGAAGCCGCTCTACCGTTCGGTACGAGGTCCGGTCCCGCCCGGAGAGCACCTGGTCCCGATCGGCCGGGCCCGCATCGCCCGGGAGGGATCCGACGTCACCGTCGTCACCTACGGGACCCAGGTCCATGAGGCGCTCCGTGCCGCCCAGCGACTGGCTCCCGACGGCATCGCCGTCGAAGTTCTGGACCTCCGAACCCTCAAGCCCCTCGACTCCCAGGCCGTCCTCGACTCGGTGGCGAAGACCGGCCGGGTCCTGATCGTCCACGCCGCCAACCGCACGGCGGGGGTCGGTGCCGAGGTGGCGGCCCTGGTGGCGGAGGAGGGCTTCGAGTGGCTCGACGCCCCCATCGTGCGTCTCGGCGGTCTCGACACGCCGATCCCCTTCAGCCCTCCCCTGGAGGACGCCTACCGTCCCGACGCCTCCAAGATCGAGGCCGCCCTCCGCAAACTGGCCGCCTTCTGACCTTCTGCCCCTGCGGGAGCGGGGGGTTCCCGAGCGCAGCGAGGGGGTCAGAAGCCGCGCACGGTTGCACCCCCATCCCCCGCCTCCTCCGTCGGCGGGGACTTCCCCCTCAGGGAGGGGGAAGAACCCGAGCGCGGCTTGGGCTGGGGGGCCGCCGGGTAGGATCGCCGGTCATGGCAGGTTCGATTCTCGGAGCAGCGGTCAAACGGGTCGAAGACCCCAGGTTCATCACCGGGCGGGGCACATATCTCCCCAACCGGACGTTCGACGGGGCCCTGTGGATGGCGGTGGTCCGCTCCCCGGTGGCACACGGGCGGATCGTCGACATCGCCACGGAGGCGGCGGGCTCCATGCCGGGGGTGGTGGGGGTGTTCACCGCCTCCGACCTCGACCTGCCGCCCCTCGCCCCGGGCGCGCCCGGTGCGGACCCGGTGACCGCCCGGCCGATCCTCGCCTCCGACGTCGTCCGGTTCGTCGGGGAGCCGGTGGCGGTGGTGGTCGCCGAGAGCCCGGTCGTCGCCGCCGACGCCGCCGGGGAGGTCTGGGTGGACGTCGATCCTCTCCCCGCCGTCCCGACGGTGGAGGCGGCCCTCGCCGACGGCGCCCCGCTGCTCTTCCCCGAGCTGGGCACCAACGTCGTCCTCACCGGGGGCCGAGGGTCGGATCACGACGTCCTCGCCGACGCCGACGTCGTCGTCCGGGGGGATTTCGTCAACCAGCGGGTCGCCCCCGTCCCGATGGAGCCGAACTCGGCGGCGGCCGTGCCCGTCGGCGACCGTCTCGAGGTCTGGGTGGGTTCCCAGAACGTCTTCATCCACCAGGTGGTGCTCTCGAAGACCCTCGGACTCGACCGTGACCGACTGCGGGTCGTGGTCCCCGACATGGGGGGCGGGTTCGGGGCGAAGGTCCAGCCCTATCCGGAACAGATCCTCACCGCCGCCCTCGCCCTTCGTCTCGGGCGTCCGGTCCGCTGGCAGGAGACCCGCACCGAGAATCTGGTGGGGATGACCCACGGCCGGGACCAGCTCCAGGTCGTCGAGCTGGGAGCCCGTCGCGACGGGACCGTCGTCGGGATCCGAGCCCGCCTCACCCAGAACAGCGGCGCCTACACCCATTTCGGGGCGTTCCTCGCCTTCTTCACCGAGCTGATGGCGTCGGGTCCCTACCTCATCGAGGGGATCGACGTCACCTGGCGGGCCGTCGTGACGAACACCACGCCCATCCACGCCTACCGTGGGGCGGGACGGCCCGAGGCGACGGCGATGCTGGAACGGGCGATGGACCTTCTCGCCGCCGAACTGGACCTGGATCCCGCCGAGGTCCGGCGCCGCAACTTCATCCCCCCCGATCGCTTCCCCTACACGACGCCGACCGGCGCCCGATACGACACCGGCGACTACGCCGCCGCCCTCGACCGGGTCCTCGCCCTGGCGGGATACGAGGAGCTTCGGGCCGAACAGGCACGACGCCGGGAGCGTGGCGACCGTGTCCAGCTCGGGATCGGCCTCTCGTCGTATGTGGAGATCACCGCCCCGGCGGAACGCAACGAGTGGAGCTCAGCCGAGGTGCACCCCGACGGCTCGGTGACGGTGACCGTCGGGACGTCGTCGCACGGTCAGGGCCATGAGACCGCCTTCGCCCAGATCACCTCCGAGCTGCTCAAGGTGCCGATGGAACGCATCACGGTGGTCCAGGGCGACAGCGACCTGGTCGCCCGGGGTGGGGGGACGATGGGCTCCCGCTCCCTGCAGCTCGGCGGAGCCGCCGTCGCCGAGGCGAGCGAAGAGGTGGTGGAGAAGGCCCGCCGCATCGTCGCCCATCTGCGCGAGGCGGCGCTCGACGACGTCGTCCTCTTCGACGACGGCCGGATCGGCGTCGCCGGGGTGCCCGACACCGCCCTCAGCTGGGGCGAGATCGCCGCCCTCGCCGCCGACCCCGCCAACCTCCCCGACGGGGTCGAGCCGGGGCTGACGGCGGCGTCGACGATCGAACAGGCGGAGGCGACCTTCCCCTTCGGCACCCACCTCTCGGTGGTGGAGGTGGACACGGTCACCGGAGACGTCCGCCTGGTGGGACACACGTCGGTGGACGACTGCGGCACGATCCTCAACCGGGTGTTGGTGGACGGCCAGATCCACGGCGGGGTCGCCCAGGCGGTCGGCCAGGCCCTCTACGAGCAGGTCCGTTTCGACGAGGACGCCAACCCGCTGACCGCCAACCTGACGACCTACCTGGTGCCGACGGCGACCACCCTGCCCTCCTTCCGGGTGGACCACACCGTCACCCCCAGCGACGAGAACCCCTTGGGGGTGAAGGGGGTCGGCGAAGCGGGGACGATCGGGGCCACCCCGGCCGTCCAGAACGCGGTGATCGACTCCGTCGCCCATCTGGGTATCCGCCATCTGGACATGCCGATCACCCCGGCCCGGATCTGGGAGGCGCTGACACGGCGATGACCCGCGCCGACGTCCTGGTGGTGGGCGGCGGCATCGCCGGCGTCTCGGTCGCCTATGAGCTCGCCGCCACCCACCGAGTCGTACTGGCCGAGACCGAACCACAACTGGCGTACCACACGACCGGCCGGTCCGCCGCCCTCTACTTCGAGAACTACGGCCACGCCGCCATTCGACCCCTCAGCAAGGCGAGTCGCCGTTTCCTCGAGGCACCCCCGTCGGAGCTCTGTGACGTACCCCTCCTGTCACCCCGTGGCGGGCTGACGGTCGCCCGCCACGACCAGGTCCAGCTCCTCGACGAGGCCGAGGAGGAGGGGTTGGCCGCCGGGACCGACGTCCGTCGCCTCGACGTCGACGGCTGCGTGGAGCTCGTCCCCGCCTTCCGTCGTGACCTGGTGGCCGGGGGCCTGTGGGAGCCGGACGCGGCGGACATCGACGTCGCCGCCCTCCACCAGACCTATGTACGTGGGATCCGCGTGCGCGACGGGGAGATCCGCCGGAGCGCACCCGTCACGGCGCTCTCCCCGACCGGGGGCCGGTGGCGGGCCCGGGTGGGAGGCGAGGACCTCACCGTCGACGTGGTCGTGGACGCCGCCGGTGCCTGGGGCGACGAGGTGGCGAAGATGGCCGGGGTCGACCCCATCGGTCTGCAACCGTATCGACGGACGGCCTTCATGGTGCCCGGCCGGGAGGAGTGGCGGGGCTGGCCGATGTGCATCGGGGTCGCCCACGACTGGTATTTCAAACCGGACGGGATCCAGCTTCTCTGTTCGCCCGCCGACGAGACCCCGTCGGATCCCTGCGATGCCCGACCGGACGAGCTCGACGTGGCGATCGCCATCGACCGGATCAACGCGATGACCACCCTCGGGATCCGCAGTGTCCGTTCCGCCTGGGCAGGTCTGCGAACGTTCGCCCCCGACCGGGCGATGGTCATCGGCCCCGACCCGGACGCCGCCGGCTTCGTGTGGCTGGTGGGCCAGGGCGGCACCGGGATCCAGACGGCCCCGGCCGCGGCGAGGCTGGCGGCCGCCCTGGTCCGAGGCGAGGAACCCGACCGGGAGCTGGTGGACCTGGGCGTCGATCCCGAGGCCCTCGGACCCGGCCGTTTCCGCTCGACCTGACGTCGGCTCCGAGTCGACCACGGGTCGGATTCGAACCGACTTGCGGTCAAGACTTCGTTCGATACGTTCCGCCCTCGACGTCTGCGTCGAGGAGGCTGCCGGATGCCCAGCGAGATCACCTTCGTCCACTATCTGCCGCTCATCACCACCGCGCTCGCCCTGTTCTTCGCCACCGTCCTGTTCCGCCACTGGAGGCGGACCCGCACCCCCTACGTGCTCTGGTGGTTCCTGGGCGTCGTCGCCTACGGCATCGGGACCTTCGCCGAGGGGTACACGACCCTGTTCGGCTGGCAGGCCCCGATCTTCCGAACCTGGTACATCGCCGGTGCGCTCCTCGGCGGCACGCCCCTCGCCCAGGGAACCGTGTACCTGCTGTTGAAGCGCCGCACGGCCCACACCCTCGCCGCCCTGCTCGTCGCCTACGTCGCCGTCGCCGCCACCTTCGTCCTCCTCTCCCCGATCGACCCGACCGTCGTCGAGGCCTACCGTCTCTCGGGCCGGGTCATGGAGTGGTCGTGGGTGCGACTCTTCTCCCCCTTCGTGAACCTCTACGCCGTGATCTTCCTCGTCGGAGGCGCGATCCTGTCGGCGGTCCGGTATTGGCGGCGGTCGAACCGGCCCATCGGTCGGGTCTGGGGCAACATGCTGATCGCGATCGGAGCGATCCTCCCGGGAATCGGCGGAACCTACGCGCGGCTGGGTAAAGTAGAGGTCCTGTATGTCACCGAACTCGCCGGACTCAGTCTCATCTACGCGGGGTACCGTCTGATGGCGAAGGCCCCGGCGGTCGCCGCCCACACCGGCGAGCAGGAGACCGCGACGATCGGATGACACAGCTTTGGGGCCGGGCCAATCCCCCCACTCTCGCCCCACCCACCGGCCCGGCCCCAAACCCCCCTTCCCACCCGGTATCGTCGATGCCATCGACCGGGAGGGAACAACGTGACCGACCCCGTGACGGGCCAGACCGACATCGTCCGCCGCCTCGCAGGGACCCTCGCTCGGGCCTCGGGATGGATGAAGTTCGTCGCCGTCCTCGCCATCGTCGGCGGCGCCCTGTACGTCCTCACCATCGTGGGGATCGTCGTCGCCTGGATCCCGATCTGGCTGGGCGTGCTGCTGTGGCAGGCTGCCGACGCCGCCTCGCG
>Ga0256841_1001592_pt1 | contig 19183 bp, 20 predicted proteins | sample 356308metaG_FD_185971 | JGI IMG/M metagenome (GOLD analysis project Ga0256841, IMG submission 185971) | Hydrothermal vent microbial communities from Mid Atlantic Ridge, Atlantic Ocean - 356-308 | ecosystem: Environmental > Aquatic > Marine > Hydrothermal vents | place: Atlantic Ocean: Mid... | reverse complement strand
CGACCTTTGACGAGACTCGGATTTGCCGGGGGACACGCATCGATAATCTCGTCCATGTTGCCCACAACTGTACCATTGGTGAGCACAACGCTGTGGCTGCCCAAGTGGGTTTTGCCGGGCACACGAAGCTTGGAAAAAGGATCCGCATTGGGGGCCAATCAGGTTTTGCAGGCCACCAGAGCCTTTGTGACGATGTGGTGATTGGGGCCCAAGCCGGGGTTTTTGGGGATTTGGAGAAGCCCGCTTTTTACTTGGGAAGTCCGATTCGTCCCGCCCGGGAGTTTTGGAGACTTTGGGCTGAGCTGGGTCGCCTCCCGGAACTCCGTAAAAAGGTCATGTCCATGATGAAGAAGTGATGGCCTCTATGAGGGCATCCCGGGTCTGGCGGTAGAGGGAGAGCGGGCCACCGAAGGGGTCGGGGATGTCCTCACCTTCACGGAGGAGGCTGGGAGCCTCTGCGTCTTCCTCCAGGCTGCCGCCATTTTTTTGCAGAGCTTTTTGGACAAAGCGGAGATGGTGGGAGGCCATGCAGTAGATGTGGCTTGCTCGGACCAGGAGGGCGGGGTGTGCGAGCCTGGAACGATGGTAGGAAAGATCCAGGCCTTGCTCTGCCATGGCATGGATGGCGTGGGGAGAGGCGGGCATCCCGGGTTGGGCTGAGATCCCTGCAGAACTAACGATATGGCCATGCTCCAGAAGTTCTTGGGGGGGGATGCCCAACTTTTTTGCGAGGTGATGGTGGAAAAGGAGAGCAGCCATGGGGCTTCGGCAGGTATTGCCGGTACAGATAAAAAGATGGAGGGTGGCCGCCCGAGCCAGGATTTGCTCCGGGGTTTCGGCCCCGGTTCGGAGGATACGAATGGGGCCGCTTTGGGGGATTTTGACAACAGAAGAAGAGATCCCTCGTTTACAGGGGCCTGCATCGAGGACAAGGGAGGCGGCATCCAGGATCCTCGCATCAATCTCTTCCCTTCGGCTGGGGGCAGGTTTTCCGGAAAGATTTGCACTGCTCATGACGAGGCCTTGGGGAAAGCGCTTGAGAAAGGGTCCCGTAATGGGGTGGTCTACGACCCGAAAGCCCAAGGAGGGGAGCGATCCTCCTTTTTCCCCTTCTCCGACCATCTCTGTCAGGGGATCCTTGGAGGGCTGATCCAATATGAGGGTGAGGGGGCCGGGCCAAAAGTTTTGCGCGAGGCGCTTGGCTTGGATGGGAGCATCCCGAAAGCCCCGGATTTGCTCGGAATCACCGAGATGGAGAGTAAAGGGGCGATGTTCGCCCTTGAGCTTTCGCAAAAGAGCCATAGCCTTTGGGCGATCGAAGCGGGCCGCAATCCCATAAACCGTCTCTGTGGGGAGGATCACCAGGTCTCCCCGGTCCAAGGCCTGTTCGAAGAGGGGCGCTGACTCTTTTTCGAAGTCGGGTGTCGCTTGGCGGATTTTGGTCATTGATTCCTGGTTTTGCTGGCTGGCCCTTTGCGTTGCGGTTGATTGGGGGAACGGGTACCGTTCCACCTATTCATCCACATTGATTCAAACGTGTCATCCAAGATGGAGAGGATAGACCTGGAATGGATGCGAGTCGAAAGGACAAGGGGATTTCCCCTGAAGGAAAGCTGAGAAACCAGGGCCGACGGCTTGCCGAGCTGGGTCAGTTCGTCGGTGGCTTCGCACATGAAATTCGCAATCCTCTCTCCACGATTGGGCTAAACCTCAAAATGATCGAAGAGGAACTGAAGGAGCCGATGAGCCCTAGGGAGCGGCGGGTCCAGAAACGGCTCGGGCGCCTTAGCCGTGAGGTCGATCGGCTTCAGGAAATCCTCGAGGGTTTTTTGAGCTATGTTCGTGCCCCGGGCCCCGTACGCAAACCCGCGAATCTCAACAACATCATCAGGGATCTTTCCGACCTGGTGGGACCCGGTCTCGAGCTTACGGGCCACAATCTTCGCGTTTACATGAAGCCTGGGCTTCCTGACATCGAGGTGGATCCCAGCCAAATCCAGCAAGTGATCCTCAACCTCGTTACCAACGCTGAACAAGCTTTGGAAGGAGAAGGGAAAACAGGAGAGATCCTTCTCGCAACAGATCGCCGCAAAGAGGATGGGGCTTGGGTGCAAGTGATTACCGTCACCGATTCGGGGCCGGGAATGGAATCGGAAATTTTAGAGAAGTGCTTTCAGCCCTATTTTTCGACTAAGAGCAGCGGTTCGGGACTGGGGCTTGCCGTGACTCAGAGGTTAATCCGCGACCATGGGGGCCAGGTACGGGTGGAAAGTCATCCCGGGCATGGAACCCGTTTTGAGGTTCTGCTTCCTGAGGAGGTTGAGAAGGAGGTAAAGAGTGGAGCCTAAGATTTTGATCGTCGATGACGATCGCGGACATGCCGAAACCCTCGAGGATGCACTCGAGGTCCTGGAGATGGAAATCAACTTGGCCCATTCGGCCGAAGAGGCCAAGAAAAAGATCACGGAAGGAGATCCCTATGCCGTGGTGATTACTGACCTTGTGATGGGGGCGGAAGACGGTTTTGCGGTCCTCGAGAAGGCCAGGCGTCGCAGCAGAAGCACGCAGGTTTTGATCCTTACGGGGCATGGAGGGAGGGAGATCGCAGTCAAGGCTATGGAGGAGGGGGCCCTCTATTACTTGGAAAAGCCTGTCAACCTGGATGAGCTTCGGACCAAGGTGCAGCGGGCGCTTGAAACCTGGCGAAAGGAGGAGGAGTTCGATCGGCTCAAGCGAGATCTGGGGCAGCTCCAGGGGATCCAGAAGCTGGTGGGTCGAAGCCCGCAGATGCAGCGGGTTGTGGAACTGATCTACCAAGTAGCTCCCACCCAGGCCTCCGCTTTGATCCTAGGTGAATCAGGGACTGGTAAGGAGGTGGTTGCGCGGGCGATTCACGATCTCTCTCCCCGTAAAGATGGCCCCTTTGTTGCTCTCAATTGCGGGGGGCTCTCGGAGGGGACGATCGGCTCCGAGCTCTTCGGCCACGTCAAAGGTGCCTACACAGGGGCAGCGGCAGACCGTGAGGGAAAGTTCGAATATGCCAATGGAGGGACTCTTTTTCTCGACGAAATCGCTGAGATGCCTCTCGAGATGCAGGTGCAACTTCTGCGGGTCTTGGAAGAACATAAGGTTGTCCGTATTGGGGCGAACAAGGCTATTCCCGTGGATGTTCGCCTGTTGGCAGCGACACACCAGGATCTGGAGAAGAAGATTGAGGAAGGCGGGTTTCGCCAGGATCTTTATTACCGTCTCAAGGTAGTGACGATTCGTCTGCCTCCCCTTCGGGATCGCAAATCGGACATCCCGCTGCTGGCGGAACACTTCCGAAAGCTTTTTGCCAAAATGCACAATAAAGATGTGGAGGGGATCGACCGGGAGGTGTTGGTGGCCTTTTCCACCTATGATTGGCCGGGAAATGTGCGGGAATTGAAAAATGTGATCGAGAGCATGGTGGTTCGAACCCGTGGGAACATCATGACCGTTCATGACCTTCCTCCGGAGCTTTCTACCCATCCGGAGGAGATTGGGGATCCTTGGGGGTTCTTGGCAGGTAAAACGGTCGAAGAGGTCGAACGGAACCAAATCCGTGTCACTCTCGATTTGTTTCAAGGCAACCGCCAAAAGGCAGCCAAAGCCTTGGGGATGAGTGAACGCACTCTCTACCGCAAGCTTAAAGAATATGGATTGGAGGCGAGGGGGCGTTGAGGGCTGAGAAAGAGGAAGAGGGGGATTATGCTTCGAAGGGACTTCGGGTGGTCACCATTGATGGGCCTTCAGGTGCAGGCAAAAGCACCATTGCCAAGACTCTTGCAAAACGCTTGGGATGGAACCATTTGGATACGGGGTCGATGTATCGGGCTGTGACCTTGGCTCTCCTGCGAGAGAAGGTGGACCTTGCCGATCCAGAGTCGGTGCAAGCTGTCCTGGATACCCTGGATCTGCGGCTCGAAGGGGGGGGCAAGGTGTTTTTAGGGAAGGAGGAGGTGAGCCAGTTGCTTCGCGACCCGGATGTTGAGAATCTTGTGTCTGCTGTGAGCGCCCTTCCTGCGGTTCGGGCAAGGATGAAAGAGTTACAACGCCGTGAAGCTCTGCGGGGTCCCCTTGTGGCAGAAGGACGTGATATGGGGTCGGTCGTTTTCCCTGATGCCCAGTATAAATTCTTTCTCGATGCTTCTCCTGCGGAGCGGGCCAGAAGGCGGCACCAGGATTTTGAGGCCCAAGGTCTTCATGTTCCCCGGGACAAGGTTCTTGCTGAGCTTGAGCGGAGGGATCGCTTGGATTCCACGAGAAAAGACGCCCCCTTGGTGCGCACAAAGGACATGGAGTCCGTTGATTCTACTCATTTAGGGATACAGGAGATCGTGGATCGCATGGTTGCCCGGGTCCGGGCAGGGTTGCCTTCCGGTGAAGGTCCCCAGGGCAGTTCAGCGGGAGGGAAACCTTGAAAGACTTCGATCCCAAGGCAGGCTTGATTTACCACTCTGTGGATCTCTTTGCCCGTTGGTGTTTTCGGATTTTCTTCCGAGTTCGGGTTGAAGGCCTTGAGAATCTTCCAAAAAGTGGACCTTTTTTGATTGTTGCCAACCACCGCTCCTTTTTGGATCCCCCCCTGGCGGTCTGTTTCCTGCGACGAAAGATTGCCATCCTGGCTCGAGGAAGTCTCTTTCGTTTTGGTCCCTTCGGAAGGTTTTTAAAAATACTGGGGTCCATTCCCTTGGAGCGGGGGGCCCCCGACCGCCAAGCCCTCATCCTTGGGAGCCAGGCTCTCCAAAAGGGTGTCCCACTTCTGATTTTTCCCGAAGGCACCCGGAACGAGGGTGAGGCTCTCCTTCCTTTTCAGCGGGGATTTCTCCTGATGCCGAAGAAAACCGGCTGCCCTGTCGTTCTGGCCTCCCTTGAAGGGACCGGGCAGGCCCTCCCCAAAGGCTCATTATTCCCCAGACTCTTCAAAAGAGTTCGGATTCGCTATAGCAAGCCGATCTCTGCCGAAGAAGTCCTTCGGCTTGGGGCTGAGGGGCTTCGCTCCCGCCTCCAAGCCCAGTTGGAAGGAATGCAAGAGGAGGGAGCCGCTTCGCAAATCCCTTCCCGGTCCTGAAATAACTGAGAACGGTCCTTCCCTGGAGCCCTTTCCGCCGATACACTTTTTGCCCTCAATTCCCGAAGTGTTTTCGGGTCCCCGTTCAGAATGGGGTTTTCCTTTTTTTGTTGTTTCCCTTCTTTTTTTGGTCCCCAATGCAATACGGAAAAAAACTGGTCAAGGAGTTCGACCTTGACGCAGAGACCCTCGAAAAGGAGTTGATGGAGGCTCTCGGCGATCAGCCGATAGACGAAATCCTTCTGAATTCGGTGGGAGATTTTAAGCCGGAGATGATTGTCACCGGAAAGGTTGTCCGCCTTTCGGGAGAATACGTTTTCATCGACATCGGATATAAGTCCGAAGGCTTGATTCACATTACGGAATTCGACGACCCAACGGTCGTCAAACCAGGCTTGGAAGTCGAAGTTCTGATTGAGGAATTGGATGACGGAGAAGGGATGATCCTTCTCAGCAAGCGCAAAGCTGATCGCATCCGGAGCTGGGAAAAAGTCATCCAGCTCTACAAGGAAGGCGACGAAGTCCAAGGCATGGCAACCCGAAAGATCAAGGGTGGCCTCCTTGTGGACATCGGTGTCAATGCATTCTTGCCTGCGTCTCAAGTCAACATCCGCCGCACCGAAGACATCGGTGAATGGATTGGCAAGGAGATTAAGGCGCGCATCATCAAGATTGACGAAGAGCGGATGAACATTGTTGTCTCCCGCCGGAAGCTGATCGAAGAAGAGCGCGAAGCCCTCAAAAGCAAGTTGATGGAGGACATCGAAGAGGATCAAGTCCGCAAGGGTATCGTCAAAAACATCGCGGACTTTGGCGCTTTCGTGGACCTTGGAGGTCTCGATGGCCTCTTGCACATCACCGATATGTCCTGGGGCAGGGTTAACCATCCCTCGGACATGCTCAAGATCGACCAAGAGGTCGAAGTCAAGGTCCTCAAGATCGATCGCGAGCGCGATCGGGTGGCCTTGGGACTCAAACAGCTCAGTCCCGATCCTTGGCTTTCCATCGAAGAAAAATACCCCTCAGGCCGGAAGGTGGTTGGCAACGTGGTCAACATCAAAGATTACGGCGCTTTTGTAAAACTCGAAGATGGAGTCGAGGGGCTGGTTCACATTTCTGAAATGTCTTGGACCCGGAGGGTCAACGACCCCCGCGAAGTTGTCAATGTGGGCGACCAAGTTGAGGTGGTCGTGCTTGATGTCAACAAGGAGAAACAGGAGATTTCTCTCGGCATGAAGCAGGCCGAAGTCAACCCCTGGGATCTTGTCGAGAGCAACTATCCCCCTGGAACCATCATCATCGGAAAAGTGCGGAACCTCACCAACTACGGAGCCTTCATCGAACTCCAAGAGGGGATCGACGGGCTTCTGCACGTTTCGGATATGTCCTGGACCAAGAAGGTCACACACCCCTCCGAGGTCGTCAAAAAGGGCGAGGAACTCAAATGCGTGGTCCTCAGTGTCGATCGCGACAAAAAGCGGATTGCCCTCGGTCTTAAGCAGTTGGACCAGGATCCATGGGATCACGACATCCCCTCCAGGTTCCATATTGGCGATACCGTCACCGGCAAGGTCACAAAACTGACCAATTTTGGTGCCTTCGTCGAGCTAGAGGAAGGGCTCGAAGGACTTCTTCATATTTCCGAGCTTGCCGACCACAAGGTCGACAACCCCGAGGAGGTTGTCAAACCGGGCCAGACGGTGGATGTCAGGATCATCAAGATCGATCCGGAAGAGCGGAAGGTGGGCTTGACCCTGGTTCAAGCCCATTATGGGGCTTCTGGAGAAGGCTCCGAAGAACCCAAAAAGGCGGCTTCTTCCACTTCCACGACCATGCTTGAGGCCGAGACCAACACTCTGGCTGCCCAGCTTCGCTCTGTCGGTCAGAAGATCGAAGCCCGAGAGGCCGCTGAGTCCGAAGAGCTTCCTCAAGGAATGGACAGCGAGACCGAGTCCAAGGCTGAGGAATCGGGGGCTGAGGAGTCCCAGGTCGAAGAGCCAAAGGCTGAGGAAGCAAAGGCTCCAACTTCCGATGAAGGGAGCGAAGAGGCCAAGGACTAAAGCGAGTTCAGATACCGTCTCCGGTTTTTTGGGGAATCCGGAAATCGGAGACGGTTTTTTCACGCTATCCTTCAGGGATGATTCGCTTCTTCCTTCTGTGCGCTGTGTTTCTTTGGATTCCCTCTTGTGCAGGGAATCCAAAGGTGGGTCCCGAGGATCCTGCCTACCAATATCACGCGAGTATTCTTAAGCAGGCCGATGAGGCATGGAAGGAGGGAGCTTATGAGCGCCTCTCCCAATTGCTGAAGGGGTCCCGGTCGGGAGCCTCACCTGCCCAAATGGAACGCTATCGGCTTATGGAGGGAATGCTCCAAGCCAAACTCCTTCTCTCCAAGGGCCTCCGGGTGCATGGATTCGCCGCAGTCTGCGCGAAACCTTCCAGTGTTCTAAAGATCCCCGGTTTGACTGCTTTTCATTTGGACGCCCCCTATGAAATTGAGCTCCGATTGCGGGCGGGAAATGGGCAAAAGGGGGTTTTTGGAGTCGAGAAGGCAGTATCCCTGCTCGTTGTGGAAGGTTCTTTTGTCGACACCTTGAGCGATGGGGGGCAGATTCGGAGGACCTTTCCTTTGACTTTGCGCATCCCGGGCCGCCATGAGATCGATTCTCAAGGTTGGCGCATGCCCCTTCCCGGGCCGGGTTTTCCCTCCAATCGTGTCTTGATTCGAAAGGTGCAGCTCCGAGGGAAGCTCTTCTGCAAAGGCCTCCAATGGAACGGGGTGGCTGTCCCTCTTTCCAAAATTCCCCTCCAGCCGACGCGCTTTTTTTTGCTGCCAAAAGGGACCGAGGGGATCCAAAAGGATCCCCTTGCTGTTTTGAAGCTCGCCCTCAAGGCGCCCTTAAAAAAGGGCCCTCACCTCCTTGTTGCCACTTTTCTTTGTGGCTTGAACCCTACGACTCGAAAAGCGGCAAAAAAGATCCTCGCCTCTTCCTTGGCTGAGGAAAATCTCGCGGCAGAATCCCTGCTGCACCGGGCTTTCCGACTCCTGAGCTGGGCCTCCGAAAAAACAGGCCCCGAATCCTGGGAGCGGCTCTGGAAAGCCCGGAATTGATCGGCCCTGAAAAAAGAGAAGGACATGGGATTCCCCACAATCGAAGAACAACTTGAGATTATCCTTCGCGGTGTTGTTGACTGCGTGACTCGCGATGAGCTTGTGAAAAAGCTCGAAGAAAGCCGAAAAGAGGGGCGTCCCCTTCGGGTGAAATTGGGGATTGACCCCTCGAGCCCTGATATTCATGTGGGGCACACCGTGCAGCTCCGAAAGCTTCGGGCCTTCCAGGATTTGGGTCATCAGGCTGTTGTGATCTGGGGGACGGCAACTGCCATGGTGGGGGATCCCACCGGCAAAGACAAAACGCGACCACAACTCACGCGAGAAGGCGTTTACGAAAACCTCGCGACTTACAAAGCACAGATTTCCAAAATTGTGGATATTGAAGCTGCTGAGCATGTGGAGAACAGTCGTTGGTTTGAGGGCATGAACTTCATGGATGGAGTGAAGCTCCTCTCTCGGATGACGGTGGCCCGGGCGATTGAGAGGGATAACTTTGAAAAGCGGATGAAGGCGGGCCAAGCGATCCACCTTCATGAGATCATCTACCCCCTTATGCAGGGATGGGATTCCGTTGAGGTTCAGGCTGACATTGAGTTGGGGGGAACCGATCAGCTCTTCAATCTTTTGGTGGGGAGGGACCTGCAGGGTCAAGAGAAAATGCCGCCCCAAGTTTGTCTTACCCATCCTCTGATCGAGGGCCTCGACGGAGTGCAAAAGATGTCCAAGAGTTTGGGGAATGCAATCGGGTTGACGGACGAACCTTCGGAGATGTTCGGTAAGATCATGAGCATTCCGGACAGCTTGATGGAGAAATATTTTCTCCTCCTGACAGATCTTCCCGTGGCTCAAGTGGAAGAACTTTTGGCCGGACATCCAAGGGAGGCCAAGGTGCGCTTGGGCATGGAGGTTGTGAAATGGTTGCATTCGGGGGAGGCAAGCGAGGAAGCTCGGGCGGAGTTCGACCGTGTTTTTAAAAACAAGGAGCTTCCTAAAAACATCCCGGAGATCCGTTTGGGGGAGGAGCTTTTGCGCGAGGGGAAGATCCCTGTGTTTCTAGCGGCGGCTAAAGCAGGCTTGGCCGGGAGTACAAGCGAAGCGAGGCGGATTTTGCGGGGAGGCGGGATCCGAGTGGATGGAGAGAAGGTGGGGGATGAAAAGGCTCTGTTGGGGAAGGGGCGTTACCTGATTCAAGTCGGGAAACGCCGGCTCGGCTATGTCACCATTGGATAAAGAAGGAGCAGGTCTTTTTGAAGAAAGGCCTGCCTCCTTTATTTTATTTGTGCTGGATTTTTTTCCAGCGCTCTTCGAAGTCAAAGCCGGGGGATTGCTCGAAGGTGTGGCAAGTGTAACAAGCAACGCGGGCTTGTTTGGGGGTCTTGGCCTTTTTCGCATCTTCCCGGGGAGCTTTTTTCTTTTTCCACTTCCTCCAAAATTGAACATGCTGACTGCTCGGACCATGGCAAGCTTCGCAACCGACCCCCATCAAGTCCGGGGTTTGCTCCTGTGATCGAAAACCCGATCGCTCTCCATACCCAACACTGTGACAAATGACGCAGTCAGGATGACGGGCTGGGTTCCAGACCTTCTCCTCTTTTGCCCGGCGAAGCAGAGTTTCAAAGGCCTTCGCGTGGTGGCTTTTTTGCCAGGCAGCCTGGGCGTCCTTGTGACAAGATGCGCAAGCCTGGGTTCCGACATAATGTCCTCCCTTGGGATCCACCCGCTCCGCCATCTTCTCCAGGAGGTCGCTTTTGGTGATTTGGACCTTAAGTTGTCTGAGGAGGCGATGGGTCTCGGGATCGGTTCCGGGCGGAAGAGTCCCAGGGATTTTGGGGCGGAGAGCGGGGACTTGGATTTTATGGAGCTTGAGGAGTTTCCAGCTTCCCCCGGTTTTGAGAAGGTCTGCTTTGAGCAGGTATCGCCCTTCGCTCCCGGGGAAGAGGACATAGCTTGTGTGTCCATTCTTCCTTGGAATGCTGCGAGGCTCAGTTTTGGCCTCGTGGCTACCATCCACAGAAACGACCAAGTCCAATCCCGGGGCCAATTTTGCAAGGCGTGTTGCCGCCTCCGCCCCACCTGAATGCACAAAGCAGAGCACAAGGTCGAAGCTCTCCTTTTTGGCCGCCTGCAAGGTTTTCTGGACTGCTTCTTCGGCCGGAAGAACGCGGAGATCTTTGGGAACCTTCCATCCCTCTTTTCCGGCGATGGAAAGGACAAGAATCTTCGCTTTAGGATGTTTCACGACACGATAGCTTTGACCGAAGAGGGCCACTAAACCTGCCTTGGTCTTTTTGTAGACGTCACTGGCAAGAAAGGGGGGGCCGAAAGCTTCGTGAAAGTCCAGGAGCTCTTGGATACCCATACTGAGATCCCTCGCCCCCAAGGGGAGGACGGGGTAATGGAGGGTGGCTCCCAGGACCATCAGGGTTGTCATGAATTTTTCTTTTTCAAGGGGGTTGGCCTCGTGGATGTAGTTGCCCCCTTCGAGGGCAAGGTCGAATTCGGCCTGATGGGCTTTAAGCCAAAAGGCCCTCCTGTCCAAGCCGCCGCTCTGCGCGGAAGCACATCCGCAGGGTTCCAGCTTTCCATCCAAGTGACCGCTGAGGATCAAGCGGAAGATGGGATTTTTGGCAGGTTCTTCGACTCCCTCTTTTTGGAGCCGGCTTCCATTGTTTTCAGAACCCACTCCATTCAAGGAGGTAAAGGCCAAGGTTCCCAAAACCAAGGAAAGAAAGAGAATTCTTGTGATGGGTCGCTTCATCTGCGCTCCGCGTTGAAGAGGACAAAGGGCACTACGCTGCGCTTGTGATCGGGGTCATCACTTTGAAGGAGGACAATTCCTTGGATTCTACGACCGCTTGCTCCGCCTTTGTAACGGATGGTAAGAGTCCAGCGGCCATCGTTAGGGGGCGCGATCCTGGATTCGAAAAAGGAAGAACAATCCTCACCTTTGTCGTTTTTCCCCCGCGTTTCCAGGATCTTGAGTTTGGGATCATCGAGGAGCCCATTGTAGATCAGAGTGATATAGGTTTGATCCTTTTTGGAAAAGGGGATTTGACCAAAATAGAGCTGCTTGCTGGGAAAGAACTGGAGATTGGGGAGGATGTTGGCAGTGACTTGAACCTTGGCGATATAGCCGTCGAGGTCCGTGTGGAAAGCAAGGATGCGCTGGTAGGACCCAGCCTTATGAGTGGGGCCAAAGTGAATGAGGTAGCGGTGCCCATTTTTTTCAAGGCTCGGAATGGTCTCAAGTTTTGTGAACGCATCGATCCCTTCGATCTTGGTGATCTTGAAGGAGGGGATGCCTTCGCCAGGGGCTAACTCCAAGGGGCTGACTGTTTTTTGTTCTTTACCCAGGCTGCCTAGATCCAGGCTGGGAGTGGGGAGGATGCGGACCCTGGGCATGATGTGAAATTTGTAGCCAAAGCGCACGATGCCCGCTTCGGTGTCGGGCTCAAAGTGAAGCTCGGTCGTTCCCGGTTCCTTATGTTCGGCGGCAGATCGAAGGAGGGTATGAACGGTGACCTTTACTTCCAGCTTGTCCCCTGGTTCGAGCCAGGTTACCAGCCAACTCCCTTCTTTTCGAATCGGAGGGTCGTGGATCTCCCTGCTGATCTTTTTTCCCTTCCGATCCAAGAGACTCAGGCTCACCGAAGCGCAACTGCAGGCATTTCGGTACCCAATGAGCCGGACTCTTTGTTTGGATTTATTTTGAATCCAGAAACTGTGAGAAGGTTCGTCTCCGTGGTAGACCTTGCCGAAATCACAGTAACCCTCTTTGACTTCAAGCCATTGGCCAGGGGGAGGGGAATCTTCGCCGTCCCTGTTTCCCCCACAGGAAGGAAGCATGACGGCAAGCGTCAGAAAAACGGCGACTAAAGAAAAGCGAAGCTTGTCTTTCTTGGAAACAGTCATTGTTCTCAGGATAGTCGAGAAAGAGCTTCGAGCAACGGCTGAGGTTTTGCCTGGGCATATTTCTGCCCCTAGGGCGGAACGAGAGAAAGCCTGGTTTCGCGGCGAAAAACAAGGCTTTTAAGCTTCTCCTCGCTTTGCCGAAGAAAACCTGAAGCATTCCTTCTCCTTTTCTTCATCTTCTGGATAATCTTTTGGCTCGAAATCCCTGTCTTGTGTTGCCCCCGAGGAACGCAGTCTTCTCGGCCAATGAACTTGTTTTAGGATGAATCGATGAAGCAGAAAAACCTCTCTCAGGTGGATCCCGCTGTTTTCCATCTCTGCAAAGAAGAGGAGGACCGGCAGGCGCGGACGCTGACCCTGATTGCCTCCGAGAATCACTGCAGTTCTGCCGTGCGCGAGACGATGGCCTCTTTTTTGACGGATAAATATGCTGAAGGCTATCCCGGGCGCCGGTATTACGGAGGATGCGAAGTCGGGGATGAGGTCGAGCGTCTTGCTCGAAACCGCGCTAAGGAACTGTTCGGGGCCGAGGCGGCAAACGTCCAACCCCACTCGGGGACCCAGGCCAACCTGGCTGCTTATTTGGCCGTCATGAATGCAGGCGATCCTCTTCTTGGGATGGCTTTGAACGCAGGGGGACACCTGTCACATGGCTTCGCCCGGAATCACACCGGGATGTTGTTTCGGGCGGAACACTATGGTCTGGATGACGAAACGGGTCTGATCAACTATGACGAAGTGCAGGCTAAAGCGGAAAGTCTGCGCCCCAAGGTCCTGGTTGGGGGGGGCAGTTCGTATCCGCGGCTGATTGATTGGGAAAGGCTCCGGAAGATTGCCCATGGGGTCGGGGGCTTGCTGATGGCCGATATCGCCCATCCGGCGGGCCTCATCGCGGGTAAGGTGATTCCTAGCCCCGTGGGTGTGGCGGATCTTGTGACGATGACCACGCACAAAACCCTTCGGGGACCGCGGGGGGGGATGATCCTTTGTGGCAAAGATCTGATCAAAAAGGTGAATTCTTCGGTTTTCCCCGGCGGGCAGGGGGGGCCTTTTTTGCATGCCATCGCAGCCAAGGCGGTGGCCTTTGGGGAAGCTCTTCGCCCTGAGTTTCAGGACTACGCAAGGCAGGTTGTGGTCAATGCCAAAGCCCTGGGAGACGCTCTTTTGGGGCTTGGCTATGAGCTGGTGACGGGGGGGACGGACACCCATCTTCTGACTGTGGATCTTAGACCCAAGGGGATTTCCGGAAAGGAAGCCGAAGCGCGCTGCCTGGAACTTGGGCTGGTCATCAATAAAAATTTGATTCCAAAGGATCCTCGGCCCGCGATGGAGACTTCGGGGCTCCGGCTTGGAACTCCCGCTCTGACGACAAGGGGATTCAAGGAGGAAGAGGTCCGTGAGGTGGCCGAGCTTTTGGACCGAGCCATCTCGGGAAAAGATAGGGAAGCGGTGAGGGCCCGGGTGCGGGAGCTTGCCGAGGCCCATCCTCTGCCCTGAGAGAGAGGAGATTCCCCATGGGATCCTGCAAAACCCATTGATTTCCTGCCTGGGTTTTGTCGATGAAGAGGCCATGCGTAGGCGAATTGGGCTCTTTATGATCTTGGGGCTTTGGGGCAGCCTCTCCGCACAGGTTGAAGGGCTCCAAGTGGAGGTTCACTCCGGGCTGGGGTCCTCTGTGGTCCATGCCCTGCTAGGTGAAACTGCTCCCCAGGGGCCCCGTGCCACTGGACCGGCCATGATCGGTGGGGGTGTCCTGTCCTTTCAAGGGGGAAGAAGGGTGTCCTTTTCTGCGCGGGGCTTTGAGCTGCCGCTTGAAGGGGGAGGCATGTTGGGCTTGGATGCACAGGGGAGGATCTGCGCAGGAAACAAGCCCTTGACCAAACGAGTGCGGGGATGGGTGCGCCTTTGTTTGGTGGATGGGCTTGAGTTACGGCTGAGGACCGGGAATCTGAAGAAGGGACCGAGGGAGATGATTGCTGTCCTGGGGAAGCGATATTTCTCCCTGTTTCGTGAGAGAGAGCGACGCCGGGAAAAAGAAAAACCCTTTACCGGTTTTAGTTTTTATCTTTCCGCAGCAGAGGACAGGGTTGTGAGTTTGGCGGAGATGGGACCTTTTGTTTTGGTCCGCCCCGTGGCTGTCCGGGGGGGAGACAAGCGGGTTTGCGTGCACCTGTTTGCTGATCTTCTCCGCAAGGCCGGTTCCGATCTGCGGGAAAAAACTCCCAGAAACAGTGCGCAGTTTCCACGGGCTTATTCTCAGGCATTGTTTCTTGAACGGGTGGTTTCCGAACTTTTTCCCGCGGGGAAACCCCGTCGAAGGAGCCTTGTAGCTGTCCCTGACTTCGGCCTCAGTCTGGCCTTTGGGGGCGGGATTTCCCTCCAATTGCGTGCGGGGCATGGAGGCCGGACGGATCAATGGGTTTTGGGGCTTCGGTTGGAACCCGACGCTCCAGTGAGTGTGGAATACCGTGTCCTGTCCCGAGGCTTTACTGTGCAGCGGGTTCTGCCCGAGAAACTCCAACAGCGCTCCCGTACCTTTGGCCCAAAACCCCTTGTAAAGGGAGCTGGATCCCTCCTCCCCTGGAAAGCACAGCTCTCCCATCCCGCTCAGCGAGCCCTCTCTCTTCGTTCCATACAAAGGTTCTTTAGGGATCGACGGGGGATTCCCGTTTCGGCTTCCTCCAAAAAGAAAAAGGGGAGCTGAGAGGAATTCCTCATTGTAGAATCCTCGGGATGAAGGAAGCGCCCCGGGATCCAAAAACGACAGAGCCCCTCAATCAGCAGGACAAGAAAGCCCCTTTGGAGATCTCACTCAAAGATCTTCGCCAAAAAATCAAGGCCCAGCCCCTTCCGGAGAAGGTCTTCTTTTTTTCAAGTCTGGTCTATCTCTGCGCCACCCTCCTCCCTTGGGAACGCATTCCCTGGGTTGGGGCTGAACGGGCTCTTTCCCTCAATGGATGGACCTTTGGGGGGTTGACTGTTCTAGCCCACCTGGGAGTTTTGGGGGCCTTCCTGATGCAACTCGGCGGCTTGGCAGGCATTGGTCCCGGTATCGGCAAAGCCTTTTTTCGTATCTACCGCTGGGTTTTGTCCGGCGTAAGCCTGATCTTGATCTATCGACTCCTGACGGCCGGCCGAACGGGCTTGGGGCTCTGGCTCGCCTTGCTCGCCATCGCTATCCAGGTCAAGGTGACCTATCAATTTTGTGAAGGGATGGGACTCCTTCCTTTTCGGATTAAGCGCTAAGTCATCTTAGAGGTCACCCTGGATCACCCTGGGGCCGAATTCTTATTTCAGAAACCGCCTTCCCAGCTTTGTTTTCAAATCCCGCAACCGATCTTGCTGCGGTGGTCAGCAACTCTGCGGTAAACCCTACGGCCGAAGTTGGCGATTCCGGGGAGATAAAGGAAGGGGGCCAGGGGACAAAGAAGGGGGAGTTCCCAGGACATGCGGCGGTATGCGTCGAAGCCTTTGTAGACCTTTCCTCCCGGTTCGACGAGGTGGATGTCTGCGTCCAATTCTTGGAGGCTTAATCCTGGGTGTTTGAGGTGGAGAGCCCTTTGGCTGCGAAAATCGAAAACACGAAACCTTTCTCCCCAGTCCATGGAGCGAAGGAAGGCCAAGGCCCTTCGGCAGATGCCGCATCCTCCGTCATAGATGAGGTCGGAGCGGCCTGAGCGGAGATGGAGGATGAGGGCAAAGATAAAAGGGAAGGCTGTCAGGAGGACAAGCCAAAGGGGGAGGATTCGGGCAAAGATAAACAGAACGTAGGCGGGGAATAGAAAAAAGAGAAGGATGAGGAGGGTGCGCCTTCGCAGGGTCCGCAAGGGGGTTCGGTTTTTTCGGTACCAGAGTCGGGCCGTCAAGGGCAGCTTTTGTAAGGGAAGAAAGGCCAGCAGGAGGAGCCAAAGAGTGATATAGGGACCCGTGTCCATGGTGAGCCAGGTCATGGTGTGAAAAAAGAGGGCTCCGGGCAGATAAAACCAGCGGGCTTTGGGCCAAAAAAGGACGGCGGAGAAGGTGGTTTGTACGAAAAGGACGAGAATGGACCCTGCGATGCAGAGCCAAAGTTGGGAAGCGAAAAAGGAAGCGAGGGGACCGTTGTGTTCCATCATAATCCCCATCAGTGTGTAACCATTGACCCACTTGGGGCCTGCGAGGATCCACTTGGAGAGACCCGGGGCTGTATAGCCCAAGACCAAAGTCCATTGGAGGAGACGGATGGGGAACATCGCGAAGGGGTCGGTCTTTGGGGCTTGAAGGGGATCCTTCCCCTGGCGGGCGCGGCGCTCACGGTTCCGCAGCGAATCCAGAGAAAGGCGGGCTCCGGAAGGACCCAGGGCCAGGGCGAAGAGGCCGATGGTAAAAGCGACTTTGTCGTGATGAGGCTGGGTGTAGGCGTAGGCGATGGCGGTCCAGTAGGTGGAGAGGAAGGCGGCAATCCAGCAGCTGAGGCGGGTCCAAAGGCCCAGGAAGCCTAAAACGGCTGCGGCGAGGAGGACTCCGAAGACGATGCGAATGATCTCGAGCCCAGGTGGACCTAGATGCAAGAGTTCGAGGAATAGAACCGGGCGCCAGGGGCCGGGAAGCTCACCATGCGAGATGCGAGCAGCGTCTGGGATGATAGTTTGGGCGTAGTTGAAGATGTCAAAAATCAGGAGGGCAAACAGAATGAGCCTGAGGCCTCCCAAGCGGACAAGGGAGCCTTGTTGGGGGAACCAATGGTGTCGGATGCGTTGGAGGAGCTGTGTAGGTCCCATGGTCACCTTTCCTGTTCCTTGGAGGATTTCCCTGGGGGAGGGGGTGCAAGGGCGAGGAGGAGTTTCCCAGCCGGCCGAGGACCCTTTGGAGTCAGGCGCACTCGAACGGCCAGGATGCGCAAGTGCTGGACCCTCCTTCCTACATTTTGCTCGAGGACATCCTTAAAGTCCTCTATGCGACTTGGACTCCCTAGCGATCTTTTTCCCGGATGAGGATCATGAAGGTGAGAAACTTGTTGGATCCCCGGGTTCAAAAGGGGGATCAGGGCCCGGAAGGTGGTGTAGGGGACTGTAATGCCCCCATCGCTGGGGGAGACTTCTCTGTGGCTTCCATCAACGAAGCTTGCTTCGATTGCGGGCCGGTAGAGCAGAGAATAGGCACTGTTTGTCTGGGTATACATCGTGAAGCCTACAAAAGGCCAGCCCTTGGCATGGGGGATGATTGCGGCCAGAACTTGGAGGCCTATGAGGGTTGTTGCTACGCCACCTAGGAAGGCCCGTTTCCGCAACTTGGGACCCTTTCCCAAAGCGGGGAGAAGGAACAAAACAAAAAGGAGCAGAGTGCTCCCCCCGACAATAGGAAGTAGAGTCGCCTTTGTGAGTCCCCGGGGGAGGGGGCGCTTGAGATTCAAAGGAAAGGGATGGGAAAATTTGAGGTTTTCATCCATAGCCACGAGAAACACCCGGTGCTTCCCCGGGGGAATCGGCCCGAGGATGTAGGAATCCCTCTTCTGCTTGAGGGGTCGCCAAAGGTGGTGTCCCTCGAGTCGCCAACGATAGCTTGCCCCCCCCTTGGCCTTGCCCTGTAAGCGAAGAGAGATCTTGCCCTTCGCATCTGTGAGCAGTGAGGAATTGGGGGAAAGGCGACTCTCCCCTCGTGCCACCGAGAGGATTTTGGGGCTGCCTCCCCAAGCTGTGCTTTTTTCCTTGTTCAGCTTTCTTCCAAAGAGCCAAGCGGGGTGCAGGTGATAGCTCCCCTCCGGGGTCTGCAGGCGGAGGCGAAATGGGGTGACAAAGCGAAGGGACAGGATCTCTCCCCGGGGAGCGCCATCCCTCAGGTCGAGCCGGTCTATGGTTTTGGCCTTGAGGTCGGCAAGGAAGAGACCCCGTTCGGTAGCGACAAAGACTGGGCCATGGGGCTGTTTTGCAAAGGCGTGGATCTTCCCCGTTCCTCCCGGATCCAAGCATTGAAGGTCGGGGAGCGATGGGGTCTGGAAGAGGAGCGCACAGGAGAAAAAGGGAAGGAGAAACACCCCAACTTTATACCAGTTTTTCTTCAGGAAGGGGGCACTACCGTCTCAAGTCGGGGGGAGTAGGGAGATGAGGATTCGTCCAAAAAACTGGATTTGATGGACGGTCCATCAAGCGGGCGCATCAAGGCAACAATTGCTTGAGGGCGGCTTTCAAATCGGGATCTTTCGGAGCCGCACGGAGAAAGTCGCGTAAACGGTTTTCTGCTTTTTGTTTCCCTAAAAGGCTGCGGAGGATGTTCCCAAAGCAGGATCCTAAACCCTTGGCCTTTCCCTGCTTGAGCAAGCTAAAAAGCTGCTCTGCTAACTGCCTGTCCCTGAGACTTGCCAAGGCACGGGCACTCAGGTCTCTGAGAAACATGGGTGTCCCCTCTTGTCCCAGCCTGTTGCGGAGGCTTTGACGTTGGGCGGGTTTTGCCTCGTGGATTTCTCCTGTTCGGCACAGGGCAAGGAGGGCGAGGGCGCTGCTGCGCGGGTCTTGAGAGCCCAGGGCGAGTTGGAAGAGCCCCTTTGTTTTCTCTTCTTGGGCAGGAAGGAGAAGAAGGTGAAGGAGGGGTTCCAAGGTTTTTGCCTGACTTTTAGTCCAAGGGAGAAGGGTTCCGGGATATTGGAGTACAAAAAAAGCTTCACGTCCTTCGGCTTTTTTGAGGAAAACCAGCTGGGCTGTATGGGGGAGAAGCTTTTGGGGGCGGGGCAGGTTGGCGGGTTCGAGAATGAAGACCTGTTGCCTGGGCGGGCGCCTCCTTTGATGGGGGGTGGATTGGGGGCGGACAAAGTTTTTTAGGACCTTGCAAAGGATCCTATTGCCTTTCCGGGCTTGGGGGAGGAGAACGAGGACCAAGTCTGCATGCCGGGCGGCGAGGTCGAAGGCAGGGAGGGCGGGCTCGGATTGGAGGCCTTGAAAGCACAGCCTGCTTGTGGTTTTGGGTTGTTTCGGGGGAAGTCCCGGGAGGAGGACAAGGTTTATGCCCAGCCCCAGTTTCAAGCAAAGAGCAAGGATCCCTTGGGGAATTGAGGACCGATTTTTCTTCTTAGTTTCCATAGAGACAGG